>RCNB010000068.1_pt1 | contig 73219 bp, 67 predicted proteins | sample 2041321 | NCBI WGS metagenome assembly RCNB01 (sample SAMN09708232, study PRJNA481090) | Marine sediment metagenome, whole genome shotgun sequencing project. | reverse complement strand
GCGGAGGTAAAAGAAGAAAATTATACCAGAAGAGAATTCGGGTTTTCCTCCTTTAAGAGAGCGTTTACTTTGCCTGAAACTATCGATACCGCTAACATCAAAGCAGATTATATCGATGGACTGTTAAAATTCACCCTTCCTAAGAAAGAAGATTCTTTACCTAAGCCAAAACGGTTAATTGAACTTAAGTAGGGTATAGGGCATATTTTATTGCTTTGCTGTCTTAATTCTGGTATTCATAATACCTGTTGTCCAAACAGGTTTGGTTGGTTAGTTGGATAGCGCTCCGGATCGATATATATCGAAAACTGGGGCGCTTTTTCCGTGTAATAGGATATTGCGCTCCTTGTTAGACGTCTTTCTTTTCTTTGAACGGGCTCTTTTTTAGGTGATAATATTTAGGTATTATTTATAATTTTATGGAATATTGCCAAGTAAAAGTAGGAGCGTGTTTTATCAAATTTTAAACAATTGTAGCTAAAAATTTTAATGTTGCCCTCGCCCTCTAGGTAAAAAATTGGTAGCGTTCGAAACAGTATTCACTTCTTTTAAAGTTAAAGTCGTATAGTATTTTTTGCCTCTTACGAGGCTTTGGAAATTTCATAGAAAGGGTTAGGGAATTGAAATATGAGTCAAAATAATAGTGTTGGGAGGGATAAAATTTTCGAAGGACATTGACTGTATAAAACTCCATCGTTAGTACATTTTTTGACCAATTTAATAGTTTTTTTTGATTTAGACTTGTCTAAATTTAAGAATAAATTAATTGAAATTCAGATAATTAACTTACTGTATTTAAATATAAAGTTTGTATTTTGGTTTAAGGAGCGATTTTTTGCAAAAAAGAAAAATTTATTTAGCTTTTTAGTCTTTTTCTTGTAGCATTTTGATTTCGTCACGAAATTTGGCGGCCTGCATAAAGTCCAATTCCTTAGCTGCTTTTTCCATCGCCTTTCTTTTGACTCGAATCAATTTTTCGATTTGGTCTTTGGTCAGATAATCAAGGTCCGGTTCAGCGGCGCGCATTTCTTCTTTTTTAAAATGATAGGTGGAAACCGAGTTTTTAGAGAGTGCGCTATCTAAACTTTTGTTTAGCGATTTTGGAATTATTCCATGTTTTAAATTATAGGCCGCTTGCTTTTCGCGTCGGTAATTTGTTTGGTCGATAGTCTTCTGCATACTAGCGGTAATCTTGTCGGCGTACATAATTGCTTTTCCGTTCAGATGTCTAGCTGCTCTCCCCACGGTTTGAGTCAAAGATCTGTTATTGCGTAAGAAACCTTCCTTATCGGCATCGAGAATAGTGACCAAAGAAACTTCGGGCAAATCGAGACCTTCACGTAGAAGGTTTACCCCGATGAGGACATCAAAAATACCTTTTCTTAGATCTTGCATAATCTCAACGCGTTCCAAAGTATCAACGTCACTGTGAATATAACGGCAGCGTACGTTGATGCGCGTAAGGTATTTGGCTAGTTCTTCGGCCATTCTTTTGGTTAATGTAGTGACTAGGGTACGCTCGTCTTTTTCGACTCGTATGTGTATCTCTTCTACCAAATCATCGATTTGGTTCAGGCTGGGGCGCACTTCAATGATGGGGTCTAAAAGTCCGGTAGGCCGAATCACCTGCTCGACATATATCCCTTGGCTTTGTTGTAGCTCGTAATCTGCCGGAGTGGCACTAACATAAATAACCTGATTCTGTATGGCCTCGAATTCCTCAAATTTCAGGGGGCGGTTGTCCATCGCCGCTGGCAGCCGGAAACCATAATCGACCAAATTTACTTTTCTAGACCGGTCACCTCCATACATAGCGTGCACCTGTGGGATGGTTACGTGGCTTTCATCAACAATCATTAAATAATCGTCGGGAAAATAGTCAAGCAAACAGAAAGGTCGTGTTCCCGGTTCACGCCCATCTAAATACCGTGAATAGTTTTCGATACCGGAGCAATAACCGAGTTCACGGATCATTTCGAGGTCAAAGCTGGTACGTTCCTCCAAACGTTTGGCTTCAAGAGGTTTTCCTATTTCCTTAAAATAATCTACTTGGGCTACCAAATCAGCTTGAATTTGATGGATAGCATTTTGGAGCACATCCTGAGAGGTTACGAACATATTGGCGGGATAAATGTTCAAATTTTCGAATACCTCCAAAACGTTGTTGTTAAAAGGGTCAAAGGCCTCGATTTCTTCTACCTCATCTCCGAAAAAATGAATACGGAACGCATGGTCGGCATAACTAGGGAATACATCAACGACATCACCCTTTACCCTAAAATTTCCGTTTCTAAAATCCGCAGTGGTACGTGAATAAAGACTTTGCACCAATTGATGCAAAAACTTTGTTCGGGCGATGACTTGATCTTTTTGAATGGAAATCACGTTTTTTTGGAATTCCACAGGGTTTCCGATACCGTATAGACACGATACTGAGGCTACCACTAGAACATCCCGACGACCAGAAAGTAGCGATGAGGTGGCGCTCAAACGCAGTTTTTCGATATCCTCATTAATGGAAAGGTCTTTTTCGATATAAAGGCCGCTAGTTGGAATAAAGGCTTCCGGTTGATAATAATCGTAATAGGATACAAAATATTCTATGGCGTTATCTGGAAAGAACTGCTTGAACTCGGAATAGAGCTGTGCGGCCAACGTCTTATTGTGAGCCAAGACCAGGGTGGGGCGCTGTACATTTTCAATAACATTGGCTACCGTAAAAGTTTTACCGGAACCGGTAACCCCTAAAAGGGTCTGGTACCGCTCTCCGCTCTCCATGCCTTGTGCCAATTGTCGAATAGCTTCCGGTTGGTCTCCGGTGGGTTTGAACTCTGAGACTACTTTAAATTTCATCCTTTAAAAATACGAAAGATGGATGGTTTTTAGGAGACTCCCGATCTTAATTTAAACCTCAGCGCTTTAGTGCAAAATGGCCTATAGTTTCCCGCTCATCTATATAGGTAGCCCTGAACCAGAAGTCTGAAGAAGGAAGGGCCTTCCCGTTGAAAATTCCGTTCCATCCCCGCGATTTTGGATTTATTTGAACAAGCAAACTTCCGTAACGATCAAATATCGAAATCATTTCTAAACTGAGCTCAAAGTTTTCCGGTGGGGGTACATACTGCCAAAAGTCATTGACCCCATCCCCATTTGGGGTGAAAAATTTAGGGAAGTCTTCTAAGTTCAAATCCCTATCAACTGTTCTTTCCGCTATACCACATCCATTTTTATCCCTAACATATACTTTTTCCGCCGAATATGCTATATTCTCGAAAACAGGGGCTTCTTGATAAGGTCCTTCCCGATTATCAAGCGCATATTCATATTTTCCGCTTCCATTTGCGAATACGGTTATGGTTTTCGTACCGTTTTTATATACTACATCAACTTTTTCGATTTGGGCTATTTCAGAGGTGACAATGGTAAACAATTGTGAACTTACGCATTCTGTATAATTACCGTTAGACAGCAGCGTGAGATTGTATGCCTCGTATCGATATCGCCCTGGCTCATTAATTGGCGCTTCTTGACTTTCTGAAATTAGGGTCTCGTCGTTTCCGACATTGGCTTTGAACCAGCGAAAACCGTCGGCAGTGTCATCAGCACTTATAATATAGGGCAATTCATCGCTACAAAGACCTACCAGACTAGGGAAATCAATTTGTGGTCTTCGATAGACAGTTTCGCCCGATTGTTCGTCGATATAAGGATCACAAACAAAAGGCGCAGGCCCTGTCTTGAAAGTTTCTTCAGTACATGCATTCATACTTCCATAGTCATTAGAAGGTATAACGGTCACATAAATTTGAGTGTCTTGAGGAAGGTCTTCGGGCGGCTCATAAGCTAATACGTTACCCATATCTTGATTGTTAAGTATGTCGGTGCCACCAGAAGTAGTTCCCATGGAAAGCCTATATCCCGTAGCGGTGGGTGCATATGCCCATATAATATCCGTAACTATCGTTACGTTGGCAGCGTTGTTGTCGGGTGCAATTAAAATTGTGCATGGGGGCGGAGCCGTAATATCAACAGTAGTAAAATTTACTGATGAACATTCTTGTGGTAGTGGTGCGGTGGAAAGAAGGATGCTGATAGTAACGTAAATTTGAGTGTTTTCAGGCAACCCTAATGGAGCTTTATAGAAATTATCGTCTCCTACCGATTCATTACTCAGTATATCCTTGCCGCCTGGGGTAGTACCTAAAGAAATGAGGTAGCCATTAATGCCTTGGACCGCAGACCATTCAATAGTCGCGTCTACGGGCACATTTTGCAAACCGTTTGTAGGAAAGCTTACAGAACAATCTTGTCCATGCGAAACCAGTCCGAATAACAAAAATAGAATGCCCAATATTTTTTTTAGCATGATATCAACTCTAATACGGTACTCTCAAAAACCGTATATTTTGAGAGTAAAATGGCCTCTAACTTCTTGCTTGTTGATGGCGAAGGCCCTGAACAAGTAATCGGTTGACTCTTGAATTTTCCGTCCCACCCTCTTTTTTTAGGATCGATTCCGGCAAGCAGGTTTACAATCCTATTAAAAACAAGGATAGGTACCAAAATAATTTCAACTGCTATCTCAGATTCAATAAATTGCCGATACTCATTAACATTGTCACCATTGGTTAAAAAATTTCGAAAAATCTTCAAATGCCAAACTGCGTTCGATGTTTTCCTTTACTACCCCGCATCTGTTCTTGTACTTTATATAGACAGTATGTAAACCGGTCGGGACATTATCAAAAACACTACCGTCTTGAAAGGTCCCTTCGATGACTAAAAAATCAAAAAATACAATTATTCATTTAAAGTAACATAATGGAGTTGCCTGAAAAGTTTGGGGATATCAAAACACGTGGCTAAGGGTATTTTGTGTTACTATTGCCAAACCGAGGTTTTTAGCCATTCGATAGCATCCTGAAGGAATGATACATATTCACAGGGCTCGTTGTGTTCTAACCCAGGGGCGATTACAAATTCGATTTGACTGCCCGCTTCGATGGATTGCTCTACCCATGACTGAGTTTCTGCCAATGGAAATAGCGCATCATTTTCGCCGTGTATAACGTAAAGCGGAGTGTCTATTTTTCTAGGTGTTCCGTCAGGACCGAGAGTTGTGTACGAACTTGCCATTGGTATTCCCGCAGAGAATATCTGCGGCTGGGTTTCAGCAAAAAACCAACTTCCGTTGCCGCCGTTACTATAACCTGTGACAACCACCTTTTTTGGGTCAATATTCCAAAATTTAAGCGCGAAAGTCACCAACCCTATAACTTGAGATTGATTAATAGGCTCTTCCCAAAAATTTAATCCCCCGTTCGGGCTAATAACATAGGCCTCGATATTTTCCAACCCTGGTTCCATGAAACAGGAGGTAGACTTATGTGCATTGGGGTTTCCGGCTGCTGCACCGTGTAGATGAACAAATAGCGGTTTTTTTTCTCCATCGCCATCCTCAGGGACTATCGCCCTAAAATCCCAAGTGAGATTTCCGGGTACTTTTAAAGAGTAATCGTTTATGCCCACATTAACAGTTAGCTCGGAAAATGCGACTTCGACATCGTCAAAAGTGAGTTCTTTGGGCATTTCTATCGGATCATCTTTACTGTCTGAACTACATCCAACAATAAGCAGCGCCAGAGCGGTCAAAACAAACAATTTTTTAAATTCTATCATTTTCATAATCAATTTTTTACAATATTTTTTATACTTATCTTTTCAAAGCAAAATGCCCTTTCAATAATCGGCCACCATTCAACGTAACCCTAAACCAATAATCTGAAGAGGCAAGTTCCTGTCCGTTATAGGTGCCGTCCCATCCCGATGAAATCGGGTCTACCTGCACCAAGAGCCGCCCAAACCTATCGAATATATATATAGGGGATTCCGGCTCGAACTCCTCGTTAAATCCGTCGAGCTGCCAATAATCATTAACGTCATCCCCGTTGGGCGTAAAAAACTTGGGGTAGGCAACCACCGACACTTCGTCAGAGGTCAGGCCACAACCATTCTTGTTCCTTACATATACCGTCACTACGCCCGTAAGCACGTTGTTGAACGTATTATTGTCTTGGTAAGGGCCTTCCCGTCTACCAATAGCATATTCATAATCTCCGTTTTCAACCATAGTCACTTTTACGGTATCATTGGAAGCTTCGATGTTCTTAATTTCAGGAGATATTGCCTGTATCACCTCGATTATTCGTTCTTTGATACACCCTACATTATTGGTTACCGTTACTGTATACGTACCCGGTTCATTAACATCGATGGTCGACGTCGTTAGGCCATTTGACCATTGAAACGTATATTCATTTTCATTGTTTGCGGTATTCACAGATGATAGCGTAAGACTTTCTGAACTGTCACCGCCGCAAAGTAAAAGTTCTTCATGTGCCTCAAGCTCAAAACTCGAGAGCGCTATTTGAAATTCGCCGGTACCATAACAAATATTCTCATTGTCTATCCTGATATGTATTACGTCATTGCCGGAGGTATAGACATCTGGTAAATAATTTTCGGTACCCAATAGGGCACTGTTTTTATTTGGATAAAATTTGATGGAGCTTTGCGAAGGCAAGTTGAATTCATCTATAATTGATTGCCGCTGAAGGTCGAGATAAAACTCTCCTTGACCATTGCCCAAATCACATCCGTAAAGGGTAGAACCTTCTAAAAAGATAGTTGGCTTGATTTTTAGCTCGACTTCCGCAAGACTGTAACAACCGCTTATCGGGTTATATACTTTCGCTATGAGTACTTCGTTGGCTATTTTATTTGTGTAGGTGTATGGCAAAAAATTAGTGTTCAAAGTATCATGCTCGGCAGATGACCTATCGTAATAATAAAAAACATTGATCACCTGTTCGGTATCTAAACTCACCGTTGGGTTGATAAGATAGAGATTGAATGTGCCAAGACCATTCGTATTGTTATCATCAGAACATTGAAAATACTCGACTAAATTACTTGGCACTGATGGTGTTTCAAATATGGTTAGCGATTTTGTAATGGGATCAGAAGGCAACCCAGCGAAATATTTGGTCAATGACACCTTATATTCTCCGGGGTTATCATAGATGTGTTCTGGAGATATATCGTTGGAGGTATGACCGTCACCAAAATCCCATTCTACAGTTTCTACAGGGGCATCGTCAAGAATAGTGAATTCAGTTGCATCGCCCAAGCAAACGTTTTTGTACTCGAACTTGAGAATAAAAAAGGATTGTACAAACGGAGGAAGGCCAAGCTCGGTAAACTGCCCGCTTAATGAGATGGAATTCGGACTATAATTACAGGCCGCCCCCTTCGCTTCGGGATTGTTGATTACCGAAAGGCTAGTGCCAGAACCACTGATGGGATAACCCGCTCTGTAAATTTTGGTGTCAATGGCAAGTTGCAGGGCGCCGGCCACATGAGCCGAGGTAACAATTTCTGCTCTAGAACTTACGATATCTCCTGCGGAAAGATCAAATTGGTACAACGAACTTCCAATAGGGACACCATCACTGGCGTAATTGTTCACCGTCGTATATAACTTGGTAGATTTTGCAGAAAACTCAAGCCCATAGGGTATTTTTTGGCTCAAAAGAGAAAGCTCATTTGAGACCGTTCCCGTAGTCGTATTAAAATCATATAGCAAAACCTTACCGGTCTGCTTACTTTGCGTTTTCGGCCCTACTTCAGAAGATAAACTCGTTTGGCTGTGTGCGATTCCGATTTTGGTTCCATCAGGTGATACCTTTAGGTACCCTATGCCATTTTGCTTATAGCCTCCGACAGGTACGTCAGTATTAGTGGTGCTCACTACTGGATTAGAGTTGACGCCGCTTGCATCGACCTGAAACGCATAGAAAGAACTTTTAAAATGTGTAATTACCCAAATCGAGTTTTCATCATTGTTGGCCACGGCACTAATTTTTTCGGAACATTTTAGCTGTGACTCCGATGGATCGTTTTGGTTGTAAGTTACTAAATGGACATTTTTCTCCGAACTCACCACATCACCAAAACCATTGTTCAACGAAAGATCTACCAACGTGTAGTTCAAACCGCGGTTATCCGCGTTTTCTGGATCGGGTTCATCTACCGTGAAAATATAGTATTGTATTTTTGAACCAGCTTTCGGAACTATAATGGCAGATTGTGTACTTGATTCGTGCCCAAATAAACCAGTACCGTTCGGCATTAATCTATGGGTCTTGTCCCATACATTAATACCATCCGAATAAAATAAAAGGTTACCGTTCTGATCTGAAATCGTAGAACATCCCTCGTGCGTCGATAACTTTCCGTCGGTCAATACGACAGGAATTCCGCTGTTAAAGTCAAGTCCGGCTTCGTTTCCAAAATACCATCTCGAAGCTTCCCGTTGTGCTAGCGATACGTGCGTAACTGATAAAAAAAGTAAATAAATAAAAATTATCCTCTTCATTTTCATAGCGATCAAAGAATCTTTAAAATTACTAAAATATATCGATACTTTCTCCCAAACTATGCGTGTGCGGCCTTACGGGAATTTCAACGGAATAACTTGACGTTTCAGCGTAAAATGACCTTTGAACTCTCGCCCATTTACCCTTTTAAACTTGAACCAATGGTCTGCTTCGGGAAGTAAATTATTGTTCAGCATGCCATCCCAACTGTCACCAGATGTGTTTATTTGCTTCAAAAGTTTACCAAAGCGATCAAAAATAGAAATCTTCTCTGATGCCGCCCTCCTCGAGTTGTCTGCTGAAGGCCCGTGTGCCCGATTCTGCAATATTTAGCTCGAACCAAATACTATTTACTTTTTGAAAAATAGAAGGATTGCTCATATTATCAAGTTCTTGTACCCCAAAGCCGAAGACAGACGTTGAGGTACCTTCATTGCCATAATCGGAAAGTGTATTGCCGCAATCGGAAGTTTGGCCGACAGCAACTGAAATACACAACCAAAAAGAGAGAACCAGTATTGTTTTCAATTTCCAGACAGCAATGTATCTCTAACAACGGACTACAATTCTGTTTTGCCTGATAAAAAAATTAATAAATACAGATAATCATTGGTACATCACTGCCTGAATACTAGTGGAAAGTTTTTTGGTGTATGTAATCAGAGGTCTCGTTTGCGTAAAAGCGCATACGATAAATAGACGAAAATTGCAGTCCAGCAGAGTACGATTAGAATTTCGTACCAGTGTACTTGGTAATCGAACTTGAATTCTTCCCCAATTTGATTTGCTACAGATTGTACAGCTTTAAGTCTAGAGAATGGCTCATCGATAAGATTTGACATCGATTGCAATGGAAATAGCCCCTTGATTGTGTTAGCAGTCTCCCAAGAAACCAATTTCCAGCCCAAAAGACCAAATAGCATTTGTTCGACGATTACCCATAAAATGAGAAATCCCAACGCAAATGCCGAACGCTTGACCAATATGCCAAGAAAAAGACAGAACGAGAAAAAACCGACCAATTTTAAGAAAAAAGCCAGAATAAATTGCAAGTCTGAGAATATAATCGACATTTCGTTAAAATCGGAATAAATAAGTCCCAGAATTAGTGATACTACAAATACGAACACCGTTGAAATAAATGCGAAAGCAACAACCGTCAAGAATTTAGAAAGAACAAACTCCTTTTTCGAAAGGCCGTCAATGAGGTTTTGTTTTATGGTCTTATTACTATACTCGTTGGCCATCATGGAGACTATAACAATGGCAAGAAATAGTTTGAAAAGGGCCGTTACGAATGTGTTAAAATGCCAGATATAGGGAAAGTTAAAAATGCCCTGGTCCGCTAGGTGAAACTTTATCGGCCCAATGTCAAATTTTATTACAGCTACCAATGCTATAGAGGTCAACAATACAAAATATGATATAATCAATACCTTACTTGCTCTGTTGTTCCATAATTTTATGAATTCTATTTGGAGTAGTCGTATCATTGGTTTTTAGTTGGTCTGATTTTTGGTTAGGGTCAAAAACTGTTCTTCCAAACTCTCTTTTCGTTTGACCAGATGTGAAAGTACAATGCCTTGTGAAAAAAGTATTTTATTGAACTCGGACGCATCCATCTCTTCTTTTAGTATAGCGGTTAGGAGTCCGTTCTCGACTTTGATTTCACCGAAACTGGCATTTTTTTCCAAATATGTTTTCAATAACTCGGTATTTTCCGTCTTTAGCTCAAAAAAACCATGACTGGCCAACATATCATCGACACGGCCCGAATAAAGTTTTTCTCCTTTTCTAAGGATGACCACATGACTACAGACCTTTTCAACTTCGTCCAAAAGGTGGGAAGCCAACAAAATGGTAGTGCCTTGAGAGGCTATTTCTTTAATGATTTCACGAATTTGGTGAATTCCTTGTGGGTCAAGCCCGTTGGTCGGTTCGTCCAATATCAAGATTTCGGGATCATTGAGCAGGGCAGAGGCAATTGCCAAGCGCTGTTTCATGCCAAGGGAATAGGTGCTGAACTTGCTATTTTTTCTGTCGAGCAAACCTACAAGTTCTAGTTTCTCCTCAATCTTTTCATAGGAAACCTCTTTAATCTTACAGACCAATTTCAAGTTTTGAACGGCGGTCATGTAGGGATAAAAATTAGGTCTTTCTATAATAGCTCCAACTTTTTTTAGGGCCTGGTGTGTTGAGGTATTTCCATTGAACCATAAAAATTCGCCGTGGGTACTGTTTACTACGTTGAGTACAATACCCAATGTGGTAGATTTTCCGCTACCGTTCGGCCCCAAAATTCCATAGACGTTGCCTTTTTCGATGGTAAAAGAAAGGTCTTTGACCGCGGTCAGATACCCAAATTTTTTAGTGAGGTTATTTACTGTGAGAATTTTTTCCAAAATGGAGATGTCTTAGATGGTTGCCTTAAATTATACTTACTTGACGAGGAAAACCTAAATTTGTTACAAAATCAAAGCGAATATGTCAGACGAAAAGTTGATGTCGAAGAAAAAACCCGCTTATCCGGTCAACGAAAAACTGGACGAATATCTCAACCATTATAGCCGAAAGATAGAAATACCTATTTTTTATGATGATTTGCTGCGATTCTCGGGTTCAGTAGTCGTGTATGATGCCAATGACGAAGATACGCTTTGGATCCGGGTCTACTATTCCGAGTACGACAGGCAAGAAATCGACAACAGTCTAAAAAAAGTGTATTCCATACTGCATTCAGATGGTAGTGATTACATTCACCAATACTTGAATGTCGATGGGGTGGATTTCTGCACCTTCGGCAATTCAAAACCGTTTCGCATTAAGGTCAGGAATATTCTTAACGACAACTTCATCTATTTCTATATAAAAAAGACAGACGCCTCTAGAATATATGGTTTGGAGCTTGAACACATGCTTTCGCCCTATAACCTGAACTTTTTGGTGTATAAAGATACGTTGATAGAAGAGCATATTGCCGGTATACCTGGCGATGTGTTCATAAAGGATATGTTGCCCAACTGCAACGAATCTGAGAAAGCACAACTGGCGAAAGAATTCGTAAAATTCAATGAACGCTGTATGATACGTTTATTGGGCGATATGCGCTCTTATAATTATGTTATCGTTCCGGTTCATGATTTTGATCATGTAGTCTATCGTATTCGGGCCATCGACTTTGACCAACAGTGCTTTGAAGGAAAATTAAAAGTATACCGCCCGCAATTTTTCAAGGAAAATTATCAAATGGTCGAATTGGTAAGTCAGAAGTTACGACGTGATTCTGTAGACCAATATAAGCTCGAAGAGCGATCTATAGTCGCCAAGCGAATTTTAAGCTCTGGAAACCGGATTAAAAAACTCAGATCCATCGCTAAATCGGATACGATTTCTACCTCCGAAAATATAGAGATGCTTCGAGAACAGGTTTATGAACTTACTCTCGATGTAAAATTCAAAAAATGCAAGACCATGGGTGAGGTTCTTGACCTTGCCCTTAATTTTGTACGCCGCAATTACGAAGATGTAAGTATGAAACAGATAATAGAACAGAAGATAAAAATATAGTTGGCAGTTAGCAGTAGCGGTCAGAAGAAAAATATATATAATTTTCTGGCTTAGAATTCTAGAATTCTAGAATTTTGGTTTTTTGTCTACCGTCTACTAAAACCTTTAACTGTTAGCGCCAACTAACTACTAGCTCTTTTCTTCCTTATTGAAATAGACCAGATAATAGTACATCTGTCGCTCTTCGTCCCACCCTTTTTCTACGAATTTTTGTGCCGATTCAGGGTTGATGAAATCCAACTTGATTTGAATGTTGGTATCTAGATTGATAACGTTCTTTATTTTCTTTCGGGCATCGGATACCGCTTTGTTGGCAATATCAAAATTGGAAACATCTTCAATACTATATTTAGGGCCTTTTTCGACCTTGTAATGTTTGAATTCAGGAATGAATTCAGGATTTTCCATTACTTCGTTCAGAAAATTACTTTCTTCAAAAGCATCGTTCTTGGCAAAATGATTTACTGCACGGTTCATAAAAAGTACCTCCTGCTGTTTGTCTTCGGCTGGCAAGACCACATCTTTAGCAAAATTTTGACAGAACTTTAAATAGTTTTTCGTGTAAAAATTCTCATCGGCCAATGGAGCTACGTCCATGAAGTTTTCTAGCCAATACTTGGTATCGTAACGGTTGCTGTCTACTGATAAAATCTTGTAGCCTTCTTCTTTATTGGTGTTGAAGATTAAACAGCCTTTGTCAAGTTTATTGATGTTAATACCCTGTTGAATAACGATATCGAGGTTACTTCCTTTTTCTTCGAACTGTAGAAAATCGTGTTTCAGTTCACTTTTGAAAATGCCGATGGCATCCGTCTTTACATTATCTAAGAGTATTCCTGTTAAGTAGGCAACATAAACTTCCCCACTTTTGATATGTGGATGATTAGATTGTTCAAATAAATGGGTCGCTATTCGTTTTGAATTTTGATGGGTACTATCGGGATCGGCAAATATGTCGGCAGCTATTTTGTAGAGTTCGTTGAATTCAACATCGACCTCGTTGGAAAACTTAAAGTAATTCTCTTCTTTTTCACGAAAGGGTTTGAAGAAATATTCCTTTAAAAGTCCGGTAGTCTCATCGTTCAATGAGAATGGTTCTGAGGATAAGAAGACGCTTTCGCTTTTATTTTTATTGCCCACGCGATGCAGTGAAATCGTTTCGATTTGGGTAGGGTATAGGTTGATCATGGATTAATTTTTATTGTCATTCTCGAGAAGTCGAGAATCTTTTTTGGACTCAAAAAAGTGTGATTCAAAGAGTTTATAATTTTATTGGCTTATGAGTTTATCCAATCGTGAAAAGCGCTTGATTACTGTATATCAATTCCAATTTTCATCAAAATCAAGATCATCGTAATTTTCAAAAGTGTCGTCAACATCAAAAGACGGTTTCGATTCGAAGTTTTTTTCGGGTGGTGTTTCCGGAAGTTCCCCAAAACTGAACAACACGTTCGGGTACGTAATGCCCGCTTCGTTTTCGACCATATCGGCCAACTCAACAAAGAACGTCCACATACTCAAAAAGTCATAAACATAAATAAGTTTAGGACTGTTTTCGGTCATGACATCTTCTAAGAAAGTCTCGTTCATCAACTTGACATCGGATCCATTTTCGCTCATATCGAAAAGTGCGATTTCTTCATCTTGAATCCATTCCTCGTCACAAGTATAAAAAGAGGCCATCTCATTTCCCAAAAAACCGAAAGATTGCGCAATCGCATTGTGGAATTCTTCCATAGAATTGCTGGCATCGATTTCGATATCTCGAAAAATGTCCTCCTTTGCATCTAATATTATACGTATTTTATAGATCATTGCCGCTATTTTTTAGGCGAATGTAAAGTTACAAAGATTTATATTTTCTTTTCGAACTTATGGCCTCTAAAACCAAATAAAACTGGACACCGAAAAGTAATGATGCCAGTATCAAATGCATAGGTTGAGTAGCAAACGGAAAATCGAAGTAATACATGGCAATACCTGAAATTACTTCTAAAAATAATAAAAGTAATACCCAGTTTATTTTTTTGTAGTTGAGCTTATGTATATATATATTGCGTGCCAGAAAAATGTTCAATAGTACTACTATAATCGAAAATGAGCGGTGTACATAAAACTTCCAATCGATATCTACCAACCACTGGTTTTTTGAAGCTTCCCCTATGAGGTCAATACGGCCATCGACGAACTGGCGCACTTGGGTGCCAAGAAGAATCTGAATCAATGTGGCCAGTAAAACCACACTCAAAAGTGGTAAGATATTCTTAGAAATCTTAGTGGCGACAACTGTTTTTTTGGTAATCTTGATGACATATAGTAGTAAGGCAACTATGACCAGGGCCATAATCATGTGAGCGGTAATTTTCACGGGTTCCAATACAGAATATACTACAGTGGCCCCTAACCATGCTTGAAACCCCATACCAAAGACAACAAGCCATGAAAAGAAGGTGATTTTCTTATTTTCTTTAAAAAGTGAAATTGAAAGTATGGCCAGAAGAAGAGTGGCTAAACCCGCTAATGCACCGAAAAGCCTATTAATATATTCTATCCACGTATGGGCAACGTTAAACTCGGCATAGTCGTGTCTGGTATACGCCTCCCAGTTTGTTTCGTCGTAAGATTTTGTGGTACGAAAGTCTTTGGTCGCAACCTGCAAGGTTTCTTCTACGATTATAACCTGTCCTTTTTTGACTTCTGAGTCCGCAGGCCATTGTAATTCTGAAATATCGGTCGGCGGAATATACTGGCCGAAACATTTTGGCCAGTCGGGGCAGCCCATTCCACTGCCTGTCATTCTTACAATTGCGCCGGCAGCAATTACCAAGTATACTAAAATCAAGGAAATCTTGGCAATTTTTCGAAAGTGTTTTTGCATTTTACACTAAGAGTTGGATTGCAAAATTACCATTTCTAGTCAAGAAAACGATGAGTTGATTATAGAGATTTCACTAAAAAAACCTCGGGGTAAGTCTTCTTTGGAACTGCGTCAGAAATTCATATCTCAATATCACTTCAAAAGAGCCATCATTAAAGGTAGAACCTCCTAGCTCTGAAATCTCACGATCGTAGGCAAGCCCCAGCATTAAATTATCGTTAATTTGAAAGCCGAGCATTGCACTTAAGGCGGCATTCCATCTATATGCTGCTCCCAAAGAAAACTTTTCATTAATTAAAAAAGTAGTCGATATATCAACCTGAAGCGGGCTACCTTGTTGCGCTCTTAACAATAGCGCCGGTTTGAACTCTAACCGAGGGTTCAGTTCATATACGTAACCTGTCATGAAATACATATTGAAACGATCTTTTTCTAAAAATGAGTTGCTAGAATTTGAATCGTCGAAATGTTGGGTTTTTAAAAAGTTGGGAACGGAGAGGCCCGCATAAAAACTTTCGTTATAATAGTAGACTCCAATACCGAAATTTGGTGAGAATTTATTGTCGATATTGGTCAGACCCGAAGCTCCTATTTCTTGGTCGAAATTGGCCAGTTTAGTGAAATCTAGGTTTAATAAATGTGCTCCTGCCTTTATTCCAAATGATAATTTTGATTCACGGGCAAGAGGTATGGTATATGAGAATATACCATCGAAATAAGTCTCTTGATTGGTGCCATTGCCAATCTCATCGTTCACTATAGAAAGGCCGATTCCAACTCGTTCTGACAATGGCGTATGAAAATTGAGTGTTTGGGTCTTTGGTGCCCCTTCAATACCCATCCATTGCGAGCGGTGCATAGCTGCGATGCTAAAAGCTCCCCTAGACCCTGCATAGGCAGGATTAATGACCAATGTATTGTACATGTATTGGGTGTACTGCGGTTCATACTGCGCAGATACACTGTAGAGGGACATTGTAATAAATGCGATGAATATACCGAGTTTGTTCATTTCATTTTCTTTGTACAGAATATCGGGAAAGTAATTTTGTTACCTCTTTAACGTTTAAATATCGGTGTTCAGTATTTTTTCAACTACCAAATAATTAAAGAGTCAAAACTAATCTTTTTAAATCAGCCTAAGAACCGTGACAATTTTTATCAATATGTCGTCTCTGCTTTAAAGAAATCAATTCTTTTAGAGTATAAATCAAAATTACTTCCTCCACGCTATTTCTATTAAACTCTGCGGATGAGCTACCGAAGTGCCATTGCAATACGCCTGCAAAAAATCACCTTCGTTAACGTCAACATTTAGTGTTTTGTTATGATTACCGTTTTGCGCTGCCATAGTAAGGCTGGTAATAACTGTAGCTGAGTCGTTTTTTCTGATTTCAAGGGTCCAACTTTCCACAGCATTCGACTGAGCAGTAATGCCTGTAATCGTACCATCACGTATCATACGCCAACCATTATTATTAGATGGGCTGCCATTAAATTGTCTTAAGTATTCGTTGGTCGTATTACCGCTACTTCTGCCCCAACCAACCATAGTTCTATCAACGCTCAACCACTTGCTTCTTGTTCCATCATAGATATATAGTATACCATCGTTGCCCACAAACATTTGACCTCCTGAATTTCCTGTAGGTGTCGAAGTACTCGGTTTGACCCGTAAGGGTACTCCTGTACTCTCGATATCTATTTGAGCGACGGGGCCAGTAGTACCGATACCTAGTCTGTTACTACTATTGTCCCAAAAAAACTGTGCGTTGTTTTGTGTTGGTTTTCCATCCGTATCGGCAAAAAAGATAGACCCGGTAATGCCGGTAAACGTAAGTTCCACCCAAGCAGAACTATCCCAAGCTTTGATGATTTGATTATCAGTGTCGGAGGTATCTATCCAGATAGCTCCTGATTTAGGGTCAAGTGGTGTTGTGGCCGAGGTAATTACGGCGTCGTAGTCTATCTCCAACCATACACTTCCATTATATATTTTGGTCGTGTTAGCAGTAGTGTCGAACCATACATCATTTTGTAAGGGTGAGGTTGGCGCGGCCGCGGCCGTAGTTACTACATTATTTCTAACCTTGATTATGGTTCCTTTATTGTTAATAACCGACTCCTCTTGGGCATTGGCCACTACTTGCGCAAATAGCGCAAAAAGGCCAATAAAGAGTTTTTTCGAAATTAATATGTGATTCGAATTGAACATTTTGAAGAATCATCGCATTGTTTCACTGACGGAATAGTCTAGAAACACGCAGATATTAGAAAATGAGGGGAATTCTAAGAATATCCCTAATAAATCCGGAATATAAGTTGAGGATCTATTTTCACGTCAAAATATATTCCGGGGGATAAAATTTTATACTTTCCTCGGGCAAATTTTACCTGACATATTGCACTTCAATGACATCACCGGCATAAACCGCCCAATCGTTTGGCGCTGTTCCGTTCGGCACGAGTGTAACCGTAGACGCTGCAACTGTGTAGTCTACATTTGCATTTAGTTTTGCACCGTTTCTATAGACCCAAACTTGGCTGAAGGCAGGCAAAACAGGACTTCCTGTTAGGGGATAAGCTGTTTGGGCAGCTGTCGCGGTAAAGCTCTCTTGGCCACTTTGGAGTAAATTAGAGGCGAGTATTTTTCTTGTAGCTCCCGTTGCTTCGTCCCTCACTAAAATGGTAAATCCGGTACCGGTTGCGGTTCCGCCATCTGAAGCATCGGTGGCATCGTCAGAGGCCGCTCCGGTTTCCAATTCGATTCCATCAAGGGCGAAAACATTGCCGTCGATATCGATAAAGGTATCGTCTGTAAGCGTGCCACCTAATTGCCAAGTGGTTGTGGTGACATCTGCGGTGGTGTTCGATAGCATGGTAATGCCGTTTTTAGATTGAAGGTATTTGATAGTACCTTTATTGTCAATGACGCGTACGGCTCCAGCGGTCGTTGTCGTTCCGGGAACGATATCGGCTTCCTTAGTCACGTCTCCCGTGGTTTGTTGTGCACTGGCTATGCCGAAAGCGAGTATGCAACCGGCAAAAATTCCTGTTCTGATTCTTTTTTGATAATTTGGGGTTTTCATAATACTAGGTTTTCTAAATGGATTAATGATTTGGGATTAAAAAATATTATAATCGATCTTTCAAAAAAATTGAACGATCCGTATTTCGTCATTTTGATAGCAGATTACATTGGTCTCTAGTTCTATCGTATTACTGCCAATAGCGATAAAATCGATTTTGACTCCGTTTCTATAAACATCTATTTTTTGTGTATTGGTAATCGCCAAGGGCGTACTAAATTGATTCTGGCCGTTGTTTGCGACGATTACTATTTCTTCTTTTTGTAGCAACGCTGAAATTGGTGTTCTTTTTAGAACATTTGTGGACGCATCTATTGTAACAACCATATTTGAATTATCATCGACCACTTCAAGACCTTCTAACGCCAAGGTGTTGGTTGTGTTTGCCTCAATTACAGTGGGTCTTGTCAAAACACCACCTAGTTCAACTACATCTGAAAGTGATTTACTTAGTCCGTTGCCAACTTGCGATCCTGCACTATTGTCTATCCAGCTAGAACCGGTATAGGTATAAATATTTCCATTTATCCTGTTTACATAAATATCTCCGGCCAATGGGTTGTCCACTGTCGTAGGGGAAGGTACACCGTCGCCACTTTTTGGGTTGGTGTTTATGGTTACCCAATTGACCCCGTTCCAAATACCGACCTTGTTGTCGGTAGTATCTATCCAGACATCGCCGACTTGGTTACTGGTAGGGGCCGTCGCTGAGCTAGTTACCGTAATTTCGGAATTACAAAGGCTTTTCCATATACTACCTTCGAAAACAAAAATGCATTTTGCATCTGTATTGTAAACCAAAGCTCCATTCAATGGCGTAAAACTATTCATTTCGGCATCCGTAATTCTGGTAAGTACCAATGCCTTGTTGGAACTCTCCAATTCTAGAATAGAAGATGCGTCTATTTGCTGCGGATTTTCACCAATTTTTACTTGCGAAAAACCATAATGGAATCCGAAAAGGATGAATAGACAAACTGAAATAGAATTTCTCATGCAACGGAAAAATATGCTCGTTCATTTATTTACTTCTGCGAAGCTATAAAAGGATCTGTCGAAACACATATTTTTGTTGTGTAGGTCTTTTAAGGTGTAGTGAATGGGTATTTTGTGAATATTAAAGTAAGAATTTACTCTTTAATTGCATACTTAGATACGCATTCCCTCATGAAAATGTTTTCTTATAAGTTTAAAATGATTTGTGATTTAGAAATTAATTTAAGCCTTTTCTCGAATAGAACTTTCTTGCAAAAATGCATGTAAAACTATTGAACTATCACTTTCTCAGATGCGTAATTTTAGTTGAGTAGTAGTCCGTAAATTCGCCTGTGATGTTTTGACAACCTTAATATCAATGCATTTTCCATAGAATTAAGTTAGGTTACTAGAAAGGAAGAATCGTGAGTAGGCCCTGAATTTTTCTAATGGTATTTGAGCCCAATTGCCTTTCCTTTGGCCAACATGAATTCTTTGGCAGCACCGTATTCATTTGGAATTTCACCTTCGAGAATTGCTTCCTTGATGGCCTCTTTAATGATTCCTATTTCCTTTGAGGGCTTTAAATTAAAAGTTGCCATTATTTCCTCCCCGCTGACAGGGGGTTGAAAATTACGGATGTGATCTCGCGCCTCGACTTCTTCTATTTTTTGCCTGACAAGCCTGAAGTTGTTCTTGTACTTCTTCTGTTTTCTTGGATTTTTCGTTGTGATATCCGCTTCGCACAAGGTCATCAAATCGTCAACATGTTCTCCCGCTTCAAACACAAGTCGTCGTACTGCGGAATCTGAAACAAAATCTTCCGAAAGTATCTGTGGCCTAGAACTCATCAAGACCATCTTTTGAACATACTTCATCTTTTCGTTTAGTGGCATACGCAAACGTTTAAAGAGCTTATAGACCATTTTTGATCCTACAAATTCGTGGCTATGGAATGTCCATCCGATTTTTTCGTGAAATTTCTTTGTAGGAGCCTTTCCGATATCATGGAGTAAGGCCGCCCAGCGCAACCAAAGATTATCGGTGGTTTCCGAAATGTTGTCAACTACCTCTAGGGTGTGCCAAAAATTATCTTTATGGCGTTGGCCTTCGATTTCTTCGATACCTTGAAGAGCGATTAGTTCCGGTAGTATAAATGGTAACAAATCGGTCTTGTGAAGCAATGCAAACCCCTTAGAAGGTTGTGTGCTTGCAAGAATTTTATGTAGTTCGTCGACAATCCGCTCTTTAGAGATTATTTTTATACGCTCTTTGTTTTCCGTAATCGCTTGTAACGATTTCAATTCTATAGTAAAATTTAATTGGGAGGCGAACCTGATGGCCCGCATCATTCGTAACGGATCATCGGAGTATGTTATGCCCGGTTCAAGTGGTGTTCGAATGATTTTTTTTTCAAGATCGGAAATACCGTTGAAAGGATCTAAAAGCTTCCCAAAATCCTTTTGGTTCAGCGAAAGGGCCAAGGCATTAATAGTGAAATCCCTTCTTTTCTGGTCGTCGGCTAAAGTACCGTCTTCGACAATAGGCTTTCTGCTATCACGGTGGTAACTTTCTTTTCGGGCCCCAACGAATTCCAACTCAACATCCTTGCACCTCAACATGGCCGTTCCAAAATTCTTGAATACGGTGACCTTGGGCTTTTCTTGAAGTAATGAAGCTACTTTATTCGCCAATTCGATTCCGCTGCCAACGGCTACGATATCGATGTCTTTGGGAATTCCCTTGTTCAAGAGATAATCCCTAACAAAACCACCGATGACATAACAGTCTATCCCAAGTTCTTGTGCTGCCGCAGATACGGTATTGAAAATCGGGTTTTGTAAGGCTTCTTTCTGGTTCAAAAGGTTCAAGTTTTACTGTATATAGTGGAATCGTTACTAAAGATGTCTTGCGTCTTGTGTCTAAAAGCCAGAAGCTTCGGGGGTCTAACCTCTTATTTTACTCTCGTATCACTTTTACCGATCCGTCAGTGCTTAATTTTATAATTGCAGATGGCGTTTCGGAATTTTGTTCGGGTTGCAAATTTACCACATAGTCTACGCCTTTTAAAATATGGTCGCTTATTTTCGAGAAAGTTTTAGGTGTACCCTGACCGGAAATGTTGGCGGAAGTCGATACAACGGGTTTTTTAAACTTGTTAATCAGATACCGGCAGAATTTGTCGGACGCGACCCGAATGGCCAAGGTATTATCATTCGCGATCAGGTTTTTGGCAGTGCCCTTCGGGGCATCATAAATAATGGTAGTGGGTTTGGTCGAAAGATCCATTAAGTCATAGGCTAAATCTGGTACGTGTTCTACGTGCTTTTCGAGCATTGCATCGTTGGCGACCAAACATATCATGGCTTTGCTGTCTTCTCTTTGCTTTAAGCGATACACCTCTTGAACTGCTTTCTCGTTAGTAGCATCACAACCGATGCCCCAAACCGTATCGGTGGGGTAGAGAATGAGGCCACCCTTCGCCAGAATTTCGATACAGTTGTTTAGTTCCGTGTTAAAATCGGAGGCCACTATTTTTGGTATTTCAATTTCTGGCGTTGAACGCTCTCTATATCCAAAATGTCTTTTTGCTTGTAAGTTAGCGCTTCATGGGCCGCCCTTAAATCTCTGCATAGCTTGCGAAGCCCCATTGGTTCTAACGAGGCTGCATGGTCAGTGCCTTTCCAGGTTCTATCTAAAGTAAAATGCCTTTCTATAACATGAGCACCCAAAGTATATGCAGCCACATCGACGGCAATACCCAAGTGATGCCCTGAAAAGCCAATACTTTTTACTTTTTGACTATATTTTTCTTGTAGTTTCAGAATATCTAATAGACAGACATCATTAAAGGGCACGGGGTAGCCAGAGGTACAATTATAAACTACTAGGTCTTTGCTGCGCCCTCGTTCACCGAAAAAATTAACAATGATTTCGATTTCGTCTTTGGTGGTCATTCCCGTAGAAATATGAATCTCACCCTTATAATTATCGCATAGCCAACCCAACATCTCAAAATTGTTATTACACGCGGAAGGTATTTTTATAAAATCAGGATTTATACTCGCAATCTCTTTTGCCGAAGTAGTTTCCCAAACGGAGGTGGAATAAGTGATGCCAATTTCTTCGCAATAGTCTTTTAGTTCTTGGTGTTGCGCCACATTAAACTCCAAAAATTCGCGGTGCGCCCCATAGGTGTCCCCATACGAATTAGCGGGATTAGGATGCGGAGCGTTGTACTGTTCATCGGTAAGCAATTCTTTGTTGTTACGTTTTTGGAATTTTACCGCGTTCGCATTGCCAAAAATCTTTGCCATGTTGATGAGCTCTTTGGCAATTTGTATATCCCCTTTGTGGTTACAACCGATTTCTGCGATGATATAAGGTTCTTTATAGGTCATTAAATCTTAGATTATAGTTGATGATAAACTCAGATGCTTCACGAATTGCGCCATCAGCAGATTTGTTGCTCAAGACCATATCTGCGTGATACTTGATGGGTTTGGTGGCGTTTGCCGGACAAAAAGACCAGCCTGCCCTTAACATATTGCTCATATCGTTCACATCGTCTCCAATGTACGCAATTTCTTTGGGTGAAATATTTCGCTCAGAACAGATGTTTTCCAAACACGAGAATTTGTCCTTAATTCCCAAGAACACATCGCCTATTTTTAGTTTTTTCATGCGCTGGCCCACAACTTCCGAATTTTCAGAGGTCATGACCATTACGTTAACACCATGCTGACGTAGTATCTCAAGCCCCATGCCATCCCGCATATCAAAGGTTTTGGAAAACTCACCTTCTTTGTTGAAGGTCACACGGCCATCTGTAAACACACCATCGACGTCTAAAATCAGATAATTTATCCGATGTACAGATTTATTGGTTTTGAAATTTGATATGAGCAATTGCTCGATTACCTGCCAGTCAGTTTCCGAATCGATTTCGACCAAGGTATCTTCTGCCATTTCAATTACACCGATTTCGCCGCTCAACCTGTTTTTTGATTCGAGTAAGGCGGTCTTGCTGGTGCAGTAAATCGCACCGTTCTCAATTAATAGGCCTTCGAAATCTTGACGTCTGGGCCTATTCGTAAAGTCATAGTTAAGGGGTTTGCCAGTGGTAGACCACGTAAAACGATGGGTGTTCACCACAGTCAGAACGGCATCTAGTTCGTCTTTTTGTAACTTTTCTAAAGTCGCATTGATATCTTGTCTACGTGTCATTGGTGAAGTAGCTTGTAGTAAACAAAAAACATCGAAATCTATGTCGGTTATGGCACAGAACTCTAGCATAGCATCCTCGGTAGAAGCTGTGTCAGAAGCATTTTCGGACGAACGTTTCAATGGTTTTACCTTTTCCGACCATTTGAAATTCACGTCGATATAGTTGATAATTTCATCATCATCGGTAAAGACATAGACCTCGTCTAAATTTGAAAAAATGGCTTCGGTCAATACCCAAGTAAACAGAGGTCTGCCCAATAGTTTCTTTTTGTTCTTTCCGGGAATGCCTCTGGAGTTTTTTCGTAAGGGAATAAATCCTATTGCCTTTTTTGACATATTGTTTTTACTAGGTGTCGATGACCATATTTTGAATTAGGTCTTTTGTTGCTTTGACGGTAAATTTATCTAAATAATTCTTACCTAGAAAGAATCGCTGCTTAACAATTTCGAGATTCGAGAGCGCGGTAGAAAAAAGGGTATACCCCTGTTCGAAGTAAAAACCGGAACGCAAACCGAGAATTTCAATAGGAAATAAGGCAGGTAAAACGGTAATATTCTCAAAATAGTTCTCATATTCGGTCGTTTCCCTCGGGTGTGTTTTTAGTATAATATTCATGTGTGATGGCACTTTCGAAACGATATCTTTATAGATGGCTATTTTTTCTGCTTCGTTTTTGATGACCTTGTCTTCCGATATGGGTTGGGTCAAAATCAGCGCATTGTTCTCGCCTTCAATCTTAAAGGAATCTTCAGGCAAAAAAACTTCAAAAATTTCTCGTTTTGTTTTCTCGTCCAATTTGGCGACTTCCTTTTTAATATTCAGTTCTACGGCTTTTTTTTGCAAGGGCAGCGGTAATCTATCAGGAAACTGAGCGTACAACACCTTTACTTCTTTATCGAATCCACCACCAATGGGCGTTTTCGTAAAATATGATTTAATGAACTGTTCAAATGCGCTATGCCGCTGGCGGTATGTACGGGCACCATCTTCGATCATGTTTATTCCCTTGTTTCCGAATTCATATAAAAAATAGCTTTTCGAAGAATCGGTGTCGCAAAGGTATAGGTCGGAGTTTTGGATAAAATCTTTTTCTTCCTTTAAAATAGGATGTTTAGTCTCTAAATACGGGATTAGTGTCTTCTTTCTACGGATGGAATAATTGAATTTTCCTAAATCGGAAACGTGATCTTTGCGTTCGGAAATAATATGTACATTTCTAAAAAAACATTTCGTCAAATTTGGAATTAAGGTTTCTATCATGGGCGTACTCTCGACTAAAAAAAGTAGATTGTCACCTCTATGGTCGTTTATGCCACCACTATCTTTTAAAATGTGTAAAATAGCCAAATAAATGTGGTAAATCGTTGAACCCACATAGGTACGTCTCATAGAAATTTTAAAAATTTTATTGGAGATGAAATGCAAAAAACTACATTTGTAAAAGTAGTTAAAAATTAAATAATCGTTAATGAGTACGGTCAGTGTCATCGTTAGTACCTATAAAAAGCCTGACTGGTTAAAAAAGGTCTTATGGGGCTTTAATTGCCAGACTTACAAAGATTTTCAACTTATCATTGCAGATGATGGTTCTGGAGAGGAGACCAGACAACTAATCGAAAGCATGCGCAAAAAAGTTTCTTATGAAATAAAGCATGTTTGGCAGGAAGATGATGGATTTCAAAAATGTAAAATCTTAAATAAGGGCATTGAGGCCTGCGATGCCGAATATATTATTATGACCGATGGTGACTGCATACCGCGTGAAGATTTTGTACAGGTACATTATATCAACAAAGAGCCGGCAAGTTTTATTTCGGGAGGGTATTATATGTTGCCCATGAACATATCGAATGCCATTACTTTGGCCGATATCGAAAAACAGAATTGTTTCAACATACAATGGCTGAAAGAGATGGGCATACCCAAGACTTTTAAGAACAATAAACTTACCGCTAGGGGTTTTATATCGATTTTGTTCAATACGTTTACACCCACTACTGCCAGTTGGAACGGGCACAACTCTTCTGGTTGGAAAAAAGATATCTACAACATCAACGGTTTTGACGAACGTATGCAGTATGGCGGAGAGGATCGTGAATTCGGCGAACGCCTTTTCAATTTCGGAGTAAAATCAAAGCAGCTGAGATATAGCGCCGTTTGTGTGCATTTAGATCATGAGCGCGGTTACCGTACTCCTGAGGCTATTGCCAAAAATCATGTTATTCGAAAAGAGGTAAGGCAAAATAAAAGCGTCTGGACATATCACGGCATCACCAAATAGTAGGCCAGCTCATTCTTCTTTTCTAATTTCTTTAATTCGCGATATCGTTCAAGGTCACCAAGGGCGTTGAGATAGCTAATGGTAATTCCTTTTTTACCATCAAGAAAACCAAGTCGTATAACGTAGTGGTTTAAAAATTTCCAAAGAGGCTTAAATATCAAAAAAGCTAAATTGAACCTTTTTTCACGAAAAAAATCCTCCTTCGCCTTTAACCTGCCATATGTAAGCATCTTCGATTTATAATCGTCATAATTCTTATAGCAGTAGTGCGTCAATTTTTCTTTTAGTATACCTGACGTTCCATCAACATCCAAAGTTTCGTGAACAATTTTCTTATCAGAGAACTGCGCCTTGCTCTTTCGAAAAAGGCGATAGTTTTTATCGGTTTGCCATCCGCTGAAATGCAACGGACTTTCTTGGAACATAAACTTTCTATAAAACCAATACGCAACATATTCGGCGTCACTATTTACGGTGTCGACAATTTCCTTTTGAAGTTTTTCAGAAACGGTCTCGTCGGCATCTAAAAACAATGTCCAATCATTGGAGGCCTGTTTTAGAGCAAATGATTTTTGAAGAGTGAAGTTCGAAAACGGATGTTGTATGACTTTTACTTTCGAATGGTCTTTTAGAAACTCAAAAGTACCGTCGGTGCTATACGAATCAACAACAATAATTTCATCGGCAAAAAGTACTGATTCAATACACCTTTCTATGTATCCAATCTCATTGTAGGCAATGATCAGTGCCGTAATTTTTTCTTTTGGTTTGTTCATGGTTGTTATAATAAGTAGGCGGTATCTGGAGTCCGCTAGACAAAGCTATAACTAAAAAAGGAAGAAAATAGTATAACCCACTATAAAATTCCTACAAAATCTAAACTGCCACGTCATATTCTCGCAAAGCTTCGTTCAAAGATGTTTTTTTGTTTGTGCTCTCTTTTCGCGTACCGATAATTAATGCACAAGGCACCTGAAATTCCCCGGCTGAAAATTTCTTTGTGTAGCTACCCGGTATAACAACTGAACGTGCCGGAACCCTACCTTTAATTTCGACTGGTGCTTCTCCCGTGACATCGATAATTTTAGTAGAGGCCGTCAACACAACGTTTGCTCCCAATACGGCTTCTTTTTCTACCCGTACGCCTTCGACAACGATACACCGAGATCCTATAAAGGCATTATCTTCTATAATGACCGGTGCCGCTTGTAAAGGTTCCAGTACGCCGCCTATCCCTACACCGCCACTTATATGCACATTTTTGCCTATCTGGGCACAACTACCGACCGTAGCCCATGTATCTACCATAGTACCCTCATCTACATATGCTCCAATATTTACATAACTTGGCATCAAAATGGTTCCTGGTGATATATAGGCGCCATGTCGGGCTACGGCATTGGGTACCACTCGAATTCCTTTTTCTTTGTAACCCCGTTTTAAAGGAATTTTATCATGGTACTCGAAAATACCAACTTCCAACGTCTCCATTTTTTGTATAGGAAAGTAGAGTACAACTCCCTTTTTGACCCATTCGTTAATTTGCCAACCCTGAGTGGTGGGTTCTGCACAACGTAATTTGCCCAAATCTAAAAGATTGATTACTTCACGTATGGCTTGTTGTGTTGCAGGTTCCTTTAAAAGTGCTCTTTCATCCCATGCATTTTCAATGGTCTTTCTTAATTCGGTCATGTTTTTTCTACTTAATGGATTATCAATTAAATGTGTGCAATTGACTGCAAAGTTTCTTTTTAGATTCATGCATAATTCTATTGCAAATATAATCGGTCGAAAACGATTTCAAAATTCAATTTTACGCTTATAACAATTTAGAATCTGCTGTGAATTTTATTAGTGGCCTTTAAGCTCTGGGTAATAGTTTGTTTTTCTGCTACATGTAGTGATATTTACGGGTCGAGCGCAGTATAGCAAGGGCTGTGGTTCATAATTTTAAAAAAGCCTACCTGCTGATAAACGGCCAAGTAATTTTGAAAAGAAGTGCAAAAAAACATTTTATAAATTTCACAACAGGCTTTTATAGGTTATTTTTGCAAAAAATATATACTTGGGAAGGTTACTGTCATTGGATTACGGAAAAAAACGAACGGGAATTGCCGTTACCGACGAGTTACAAATGATTGCGTCTGCACTGACGACGGTACCTACTTTTGAGTTATTGGATTTTTTGAGAAATTATACTAAGCATGAAAAAGTCGTGCGATTTATTGTCGGAGAACCGAAGCAAATGAATAATACACCTTCGGAGTCTGAAGCTTTTATCGCTCCTTTTTTGATACAGTTGGCAAGGGTGTTCCCCAATATTCCGATTGAAAGGCAAGATGAGCGTTTTACCTCAAAAATGGCCGTTCAAAGTATGATAGCTAGTGGCGTAAAGAAAAAAAAGCGTAGCGATAAGGCTTTGATAGATGAAATCAGTGCTACCATCATTCTGCAGGCCTATTTAAATAAAATATAGATGATTTTACCAATTGTAGCCTACGGCGACCCTGTTCTTCGAAAAATCGGCAAAGATGTGCCCAAAGATTTTCCAAAATTGAAGGAGTTGATCATAAATATGTGGGAGACCATGTACAATGCTAAGGGCGTTGGTCTTGCTGCCCCCCAAATTGGTCTGCCCATACGCTTGTTTTTGGTCGATACGAGCCCTTTCGCCGATGATGAAGATTTCTCTCCAGAAGAACAGAAAAAGTTAAGCGGGTTTAAAAAAGCCTTTATCAATGCCCATATCGAAGAGGAAACCGGTAATGAATGGCCTTTCAATGAAGGTTGTCTAAGTATACCTGACATTCGAGAAGACATAAAACGAAAAGATACCATTACGATAACCTATCTCGATGAAGAATTTGAATCTCATACCGAAACCCATGATGGCCTATTGGCAAGAGTAATTCAACACGAATATGATCATATCGAAGGTATTCTTTTCACTGACAAACTATCGCCCCTTAAAAAGCGCATGCTAAAAGGGAGACTGAACAACATCTCAAAAGGAAATATAATTGTTGATTATCGCATGCGTTTTCCAAACTTAAAAAAAGGACGTTAAATCTTATTGTAATCCATCGAAAAGTGTTTTATACCCCTGCTACATACAACTACGATTTTTTTTGTTTTTCTTTTTCCCTTTCTCCCCGAAACTTCGGGATTAAAATTATTAACCATAGCTACGCCTATGCTTTATAATTTTTGCCTTGGGAAAGAAAAAAATTCCGTAAAATTCCCGAATTTGTATGTGGCATGAGTATATTTGCGCTCCTAAAACGTAAATTTCTATATGAGTTTAGACAAAATTTTATCTATTGGTGGGAAGCCAGGCCTCCACAAATTGGTGACTCAGACCCGAACAGGCTTTGTTGCAGAATCGTTGTTAGATAAAAAACGAATCACTGTTGGAATGCGAAGTAATGTCAGTATACTTTCTGAAATCGCAATCTATACTTTGGAAGAAGAATTGCCTTTGCGCGAGGTATTTTTAAAAATTCAAGTAAAGGAAAAAGGAGGTAAAACTTCCGTTGGGCATAAAGAGGAAAAAATAAAACTGGAAGAATATTTCTTTGAAGTATTGCCCGATTATGATGAAGATAGGGTTTATCCTAGCGACATCAAGAAAGTAATTCAATGGTACAACATATTGCTCGACAACGGCATCACCGATTTTTCGGAGAAAGAGGCTGGCGAAGCTTCCGATGAAGAGGAATAACGCCTAATTGTAAAAATAATATTTTAAAACCCTCGGCTTCGAGGGTTTTTTCTGTTTAAAGCCAGAATATATAAATCATATTTGTATCGAACTAATTTCAAAAAACGAAAAATTTATGACTGGTTTATTCACCCTAAATGATAGCAACCGTTTGTAAATCTTGTATTTTGTTTAACGTCATCAATTCTTATTCCATTTTTTATAATTTTGTAATATATTGAATAACAGATTTTAACTACGCATTCTGTCAAATAAATACTATATTCGATGTGTTAAAAATTAAACAAAAATAAGGACTTATGTTTTGTTTGGTATATCACTCGAAAGTGAATCCTGATTTCGGATTTTCTGAAATCGAAAAAATGCTTCAAAAAGCACGGGACTATAACCGTAATGAACAAGTAACAGGGTGCTTGTTACTATACGATGGTCGTTTCGTACAATATCTAGAGGGCGAACAAGAAAAGGTGCTGAACATTTTTAAAAAAATCAAGATTGATATACGAAATTCGGAAGTGATGCTGCTCTCACAAGAAACAATCGACGAGCGGGAGTTCGAAGAATGGCATATGGCTTTCGAGAATCTTAGAAAAGAAAACAGTCAGTTACAGTACCTCAAACTTCTAGTAGGTACTTTTTTTGAAGATAGCGAATCGTCTTTGGCACCTAACCCAACATCAAGACATTTTTGGAGAGCGACCAAACTTTTGTTTGAAACCAGAATTGAAATTGGGCAACGGTCGTAAAAGACACTGATGGTTTTAACGTACTTCTAAAAATTGCCCAATAATAAACTATCGAATTCGAGCCATTTAGGCTGCTGTTGGTAGGGTTCAAAATGATTTTTTCGCTGGATGACATCCAGGGTACAATTGGCCAATACCTCAATGTTCCAGAAGTTTGACGTTTAAAAAAAAAACTGTGTAGTGAAGTAATGAACTTTCCTTGATTACCTATCCAAAGCGCAATTTCTTTTCTGTCAAAGAGGTCATACATAAGAAGGTAACCCGAAGCGATGAACGACATCTCTCGTCAATTTTGCCCCGGTTTTAGTAGATAGTCCACCTTTTTTAAGTTGCCGAACCTCGAATTTAGAAACAATCACGTCGAGAGCGGAGGCGTCTATTGCTATCTGTTCGGATATGCACTCGTGCAGTTTCTTCATTCTTTCGAGGGAAGTTCTTTCGTATTGGATTTTTTTTCGATTTTCATTTCCGGTTGGTTCAATACCTCGAACTTGAAAATATCTTTTCGGGCGTAGTGCCCGATGACATCGAAATCAAACTTGCCCATAGTAATTTCTTCCAGATCTAATTCTGCTACTACTGCTCCGTGGGTATCGAAAAGCGGGCCTGCTACGATTTTTCCCGAAGGGGAAACGATTACACTTCCTCCGCGACAGAGATTTTCCGGTTCACTTTGTACGATAGCTTGATACTTTTCAGGGTACATGGTCTTTGTGAAATATTGGTTACAGCCCAGTACGAAACAGCGACCTTCCAAGGCGATATGTTGCATGGTGGCCGTCCACTCTTTTCGGGCATCGGCTGTAGGGGCGAAATAGATTTCCACTCCTTTTTGGTACATCGCCATACGCGCCTCAGGCATATAGTTTTCCCAGCATATAAGGCCACCCAATTTTCCAATTTTCGTCTGAAAAGTAACCAGCGATTCGCCTGCCGCCTCGCCCCAAACGATACGTTCGGTACCTGTGGGCTTTATTTTTCGGTGTACGCCCAAAAGTCCATCGGTAGGGGAGATGTAAAGCATAGAGCAATATAGGCTACTATTAGCTTTTTGTTTTTCGGTAACCCCGATGACGATATAGACATTAGCCGATTTCGCCAGTTTCTCCAACCGTTTCAGGTCATCACTTTCGATGTCGACGCTATTTTTATGATATTCGGCATACAGCTTTCGCCCTTCGCCCGTTCGGCTACCGATTTTGGCGCCAAAAGAAAAACCTCTGGGATAACCCGGAACAAACGATTCGGGAAAAACAATAAGCCCACAACCTTCTTTCGAATGTTTGCGAACCAAAAGCTCAACTTTGTCAAGGGTTTTCGCCTTATCAAAAAAAACGGGACTATCTTGTATGAGACAGACTTTTAGTTTCATTTTAATGGTATGCTATGGTCTTGCTTATGAAATGTAGTGCGGCTACACAGCGACTACGTTTCGTGTAAATATAAGCCGAGTTTTTTAAGTGTGTATTCGAGACATTTCTTTCGATGACTATTTTAGGTAGTTCGTACCTAGAATTGGGTATGGTACTTGACTGGAAATTGTTCAGGAATTTCCTCAGACGATTCCCCAAGGTTTTGTCTTAAATCAATTTCTATACCTCTTGCAATTGTGGAAATCGGAACGTCGTTTGCTGTGCCTTCAAAAGGATTTTCCCCTGTTCGTCCAATACGCTCCATGGTATGGAAAATCCATGCAACAATGATGTAAAACGGAATCGAAAACCAAATAAATAAATTACCGACTAAAAGGTTCTTCGCAATTATTTCATTTCCAATTTCCGCAAATTGTGGAATAAGGGCCAAAGGCAATAAAAGCACGAAAATCCACATAAAATAATGGTTTAAGGTAGCAAATTGCCTGGGATACGGAAAATTCTTGATCCGTTCAGATTGCCCTTGAAAGGTATAGAGCTCCTTCACTATGCCTTCTAATTCTAAAAATGAAAACTCCCAAATAATACCTTGCTCTTTTAATTTTCTAAGGTGATGTGATTGTAAATAGAGCAAAGCGGTCTGTTTATTGTTTTTAGATACGGTATAGGCAAAATCACTTTCGGATATATACGGTTTTAAATCTTCTTCTATAGTCGATTCCAACTCCGGCGGACGAATACCCCAATCTTGATTTGTTCTATGGTTTACGGTTGTTTCCCAAGGTTTAGAAGCGCGCATACTATGTCGTAGCGCGGTCATCCAAGCGATATGGCGGTACGTTATGGTTTTGATTTCTTGTTGTAATTGCTCTTCAGAAACCGGTGAATCGGCGTACTCGTTAGTTACCATATCTTGAGCATAGGTACCTAAGGTTCTTGAGGTATTGACAATTCCGCCCCAAATTTTACGCGCTTCCCATATTCTGCCGTATGCCGCATTATTCTGAAACCCTATGACAAAAGCAACGGCTGTACCTATTAATGCCAAAGGTGTCCACGGAATTTTTATCCAGCTTAATTCAAAGAAATAATAGGTCGAAACTAACACTGTGATAAGTATGAGAAAAAACAACGTTTCAAAGCGTGTCCACCACACCATTTCTTTAATACTATAGGTTTTTTTTATGTGCATGGTTTATGTGGTTTAACGGTTCGTACAAGATTAGTGCGGTTTCACAAGCATACATTTTTCATTCGGAAAATCCGCCGTAGCAGGGTATGCACGAAACCGCCAATAAGAAATGCCCCATGCATTAATTTTATACTTCTTAAGTTTACTCTACTTAACTTTTTGGTATTAACCAGAAAGAACAAACAGAAAGAATTAGGGATATTTTATAGTATTTAATCCTTCTCAATCTCCTTATACGTATACTTACTCTTCTTCCAATCGATTAAGGGCGATGGGTAATATTTTACATCCATACGGTCTAAGAAAGGCGCCTGATTCGCCAACCGTACTTTGTACTTTTCCCAATCGCGATTTTCTAGGGTCGACCAACTTAGTTCAGAATATCCAATGGCACGTGGGAAGGCTAAATATTCCAATTCGTCGATATCACTAATAGTCTCCGACCACAAAGGGGCTTCGATACCCAAGATATTTTTGATGGGTATGCCCTCGTATTCCTCCGGGGTCCATATATATGCCGTATCGGTCGGGATGTAGGCCGCCCAATGCAAACCATGTTTCGACAGGGTATCGTATTCCATATCGAGATAAGCTTTTTTGGCAGGCGACATAATGATTTTCATATTTCCTGCAATTGCCAGATCAGCATTTTCTTTACTCGCCCAAAATTGTGAAATTGAAGTAGAATCGATATTGGCCGTTGCTACTTCATCCCATCCGATCATACGTTTGCCATGTTTCTGCACAATTTTCTCGACCTTCTCTACAAAATAGACGTATTCTTTAGATTTGGTCACATGGCTCTCATCGCCGCCTATATGAAAGTAGGGGCCGGGAGTGATTGCTGAAATCTCGCGCACGACATCATCTATAAAGGCGTACACCGTATCTTTTCGCGTATCGAACGTACTAAAACCTACATGCGTGCCTTCGTAAAGTTCTACTTTCTTACCGTTGCCGTTCAAGAAAGGGTAGGAGACCGAGGCCGCGTTCGTATGGCCGGGCATATCGACTTCGGGTACGACTATCATATGATGGTCGGCGGCATAGTTGACGATTTCGGTGTAGTCTTCTTGGGTGTAGAATCCGCCGGCTTCGCCCCCCACTTCTGTGCTTCCGCCGATTTCGGTCAGTTTCGGCCACGATTTGATTTCGATACGCCAACCTTGATCGTCAGTGAGGTGCAGATGTAAGACATTATACTTATAATAGGCGAGGACGTCGATATATTTTTTGACATCTTCAACGCTGAAAAAGTGACGTGCGACATCGAGCATACTACCCCGATATTCAAAAACAGGGTTGTCTATAATTTTACCCGTAGGAATATTCCATACTTTATATTCTGCCAAGGTATCTATGCTGGTTTCGGGAATGATTTGTCGCAAAGTCTGAATACCTCGAAAGGCACCTGCGGCGGTGTTTGAATTCAGAATGACGGAATCTGGAGTAACGTATAATTGATAGGCTTCCGGGGCATTAAGTTCTAAACTATCCGATTGGTTGATATAGATTATTCCCTCGCGCCCAGGTACTTCTTCGACGTTCACCGGAATATCCAAATCGGTCTTGGCCTTGATCTTATCCGCTAAGAATTTCCCAACCTCTGGAAAACCATCGGCATTTTCAGAGGTGTAAATGGCCGTGAACTCGTCTAAAGCAAAGCCATTTTCAGTAGCAAGGACTTTCATAGGCATTGGAATCATATTTTCCATCGCTAAATCCGTTTTAGGTAAATTGAGTACACGTTTCTTTTTTTCCGCTTCACATGATAAAAAGGCTACGAGTGTCGCGCAGATAAGTAAACTTTTGATGAGGTATGATTTCATTTTTGGAAAGGAGTTTATGGGTTTTTAGTTTATGGGTTTAGTTTTTTGTCTAATGTCTAATGTCTAATGTCTAATGTCTAATGTCCAATGTCTACTGTCTAACCTGAATTTATTGTAAGTATTCTTTCATCACCCCGAACCAGATTTCGTAGCCCTTGGCGTTCATGTGAAGTCCGTCTTCGATAAAGATATCTTGTTTTACTTTTCGGCTGTCGAGCATCGGTTTCCACACATCGGCGTATTCGAGAAGCCCATCTTCTTGGGCCAGTTTTTTGAATTTGCGGTTGAGTCTTTTGTATTTTCTCTTCAACTTCCATCGGGCGATACTGGGTTTGGCGGCAATCAATACAATTTCAGTACTGGGGTCATTTTTTCGGATACCATCAATAATCTGCTGTGTCGTTTCGATAATTCCGTTGGGCTTTTTCTTTGCTTTGATATCATTGTCTCCCTCGTAGATAAAAACCTTTTTTGGCTTGTAGCGCAAAATAAGGTCATCTAAATAGAATAAAAGATCAGAAGCATGTGAACCGCCGAACCCCGAGTTTACGATTTGGTGTTCGGGAAAGCGATTTTGAAGATCGTGCCAGATACGAATACTCGAACTACCGGTAAATACAATAGTCTCTTTTGAGGGGTCTAAAAGTGTATCGTATTTTTCGTGAATTTCTTCGACCTGTTCTTTAAAGCGAACGGGGTCTTGGGCATGCCCCAAGGCTAAGAATATGATAAAAACAAGGCATACGGCGTGTTTCATAGTATTTTTATTTAGCGGGACAAGTTAGTTCTTATTTGGCATTGTTCAAAGAAATCCTAGGGTTCGGCCATCGGCTTACGTAATAATGGTACAACAAAGTATTTCTTATTATTTGGTACACTTAACTTAAAGTTGATCTCATGAAGATTATATTGAATTTAACTAGAACCCAAGTTTACTTTTTTATACTATCGCTGAGTTTTGTTTTAGCGGCGTCTGCCCAACAAATTTCAAAAAAAGAACTTATTTTCCTGACTCCGGAATGGAAAGGCGAGCGTTTTGAAGATGGCCGACCCAATGTATCCGATGCGATTCTTGATCGTATGAAGGAGGTTACTTTAGAAGAAGCTTGGGCAGTACTGAGAAATGAGAACTTCAAGTATCAGTATGCCGAAGATTGGGAAACCATTAATCCGGACAGTGTTTTGGTCGGTAGGGCGGTAACGGCCACTTTTATGCCGGGTCGGCCCGATATTCACCGCGTTATCGATGACAGAGGCCATACTAAGGACGGTCGCATAAAGTCGCAGAACGCCTGGACAGTCGATTTGCTTATTAAGGGCGATGTGTATGTAGTCGACCAGTTTGGCGCGCATATCGATGGACCTACGATCGGTGACAATGTTGGTAATGCCATATTTGCAAAAACTGGAAATGGAATCGTTTATAATGGGGCACTTCGCGATGTAAATGGTCTGAAGGAAATCGGAAGCTTTACTTCTTTTTTTCGCAGTTACCATCCTTCACACCATTTGAACAAGCCCGATGGCGACTTGAATACTACTTTAGTGGGTATCAATACGCCTACACGTATCGGTATGGCGACCGTGATACCGGGCGATGTGGTTCTGGGTCGCGACGGAGGGGTGATGTTCATTCCCCCACATTTGGCCGAAAAGGTAGTCAAGACTTCGGAAGTCGTGAGACTTCGTGACATGTTCGGGCACATGAGGTTGCGCGAGCAAAAATATTCTGCAGGCCAGATAGACAATCGCTGGTCCGATGAGATCGAAAAAGACTTTTCGCAGTGGCTCAATACCCATATCGATGAACTGCCCGTACCCAAGGCACAAATTCAAGAAATGCTGAAGACTAGAACTTGGTAAACCACAACATTTTCTGAGCGTTTCGTAAATAAGCTGCCAATTTTTTAGGGTTTCGATAGTGCTGGTTCGTATTACTTATGAATCATCCAAAGAAAACTATACATCTTATGAAAAACTCAAGAAGGGATTTTTTGTCCAAAGCTGCGGCCACAACTGCATTGACCGCCCTACCGTTCGTAAACTATGGCAGAGAATATGTAAAGGCGGTAGACCGAACCCCAAAAATGTCGGCTCCGTCGGATTTAAAGATTACCGATGTCAAATGCGGATATATTCGTGGCGGCCACGGCCTTTTTGTAAAGATTTATAGCAATCAAGATATCGTTGGCCATGGTGAAGGTGTCGATGCCACACCGGGTACGTATCATTTGGTAAAGATTTTTGGTGAGCGTTTAAAAGGTAAGAGTCCGCTGAACGTGCACCGTCTTTTCGAAGACCTGCGAAGAAGGGGCTTTTTCGAGGGAGCACAGGCAGGAATGTACGTCGCGGTATTGACGGCTGTGGAATCTGCTTTATGGGATTTAGCAGGAAAAGCATTGAATCTGCCAGTCTACCAATTGTTAGGTGGAAAATTTAGGGATAAGATCAGGGTCTATATGGATACCGCCTTGTACCAAAACAAATTACCCAAACCTGAAGATTTTGCCGCTAGTGCCAAGGAAGCCGTCGATATGGGTTTTACCGCCGTAAAATTTGATTTGGACCAGGCAAACGACCCCAATAAATATGATAAATATAACTGGACCGCCAGTCCTGCGGAGGTACAGCGTATGTATGACCAAATGGCCGCTGCACGTCAAGCTGTAGGGCCGAATATCGATATCTGCGCAGATATGCATGGCCGTTACGACGCCCCAACTGGCGAACGCGTGGCCAAGATTCTCGAGCCTCTTAATATGATGTGGTTAGAAGAACCCATTCCCGCAGAGAACGTCGATGCCTACCGAAAAATCAGCGAATCGACCAGTACACCTATCTGCGCGGGCGAAAACCATTATTTGGCGCATGGTTTTCGACCATTGCTTGAAGCGGGTGCCGTAGATATTATAATGCCCGATTTACAAAAGGCAGGGGGTCTCGGTGAAGCACAACGTATCGCAAATTTGGCCAACCTCTACTACGTGCCGTTTGCTCCACATATGGTGGCCTCTTATCTCGGAGCCATGGCTTCATGCCATGTATGCGCATCCGTGCCCAACTTTATGGTCTTAGAATGGCAAATTTATTTTCATAAAGATCCCATGTTCAAGGAAATCGTAACTTTTGATGGACCGATGGTAGAGAACGGTTTTATAAACCTATCTGAAAAACCTGGGATAGGCGTAGAGATCAATGAAGAGGGCATGAAAAAATATGCGGTAAAAGATGTGCCGTTTTTTGAATAGCTAAAAAAAGACAGAAGACTGAAAAAGGTTTTTATTTGCTGGCCACAATCGCGGTAATTTTCTCTTTAGGGTAAAGGGGTAGTAATTCCCTCTGCGACCGACCACTCATAAAAGCGTTGTATCCAATCATCAGAGGGTAGGCCCTGAGGTTTCATGCCGAAGCCATGCCCCCCTTTGGCGTACATGTGCAATGCGGGAAGATGGCCGGCACTAAGCCAAGAATAGTAGAGTTCGATACTCCCTTTTGCCAAGCCCAAAGGATCATCACTTGCGCAAACAATAAGCATTTTAGGAGGGTTTTTAGGTGCTTCCTGTACCCCAAATGCGGTTGTCCACGGATAGACCGGAACTATAAAATCGGGCCTGTCAATAGTTTTGGCATAATAGGCGACACCCATGCTAACGGCACCTCCTGCGGAAAATCCCATAAAACCTATTTTAGAGGCATCCAACCCGAATTCAGCTACATTTTCCCGCACATAAGAGACTGCCGACAAGCCATCGGCAATCGAAAGCGGTAGAATGGGTTTGATTCGCTCTCCGATACGTTCCGGGTTGTTCACACCTTCGTCGTTGATTTCTTTTACACCGTCTTCTCCTGTAGGTACTAATCTGTATTTAAGTACGAAAGCCGTTATTCCTTTTGTGTTGAGCCATTTTGCTGCCATGGTACCTTCACTTTCGATACTAAGGGCGTAAAGACTACCGCCCGGCGCGACGATTACCGAGGTGCCATTTGGGTTCTGAGGGCGAAAGACTTCCATCGTTGGTACGGACACATTCGTTACCACTTCGTTGTTCCAAATTTCCGAACGATACTGCTTTTCTTCATTTTCCCAGTTTACACCATCAACCTTTTCATAAGGAACTTCGATGATTTCTTGAGCTTTTACAAAGCTTTTAGTAAGTAGTAGCGCTGCTAAAAAAAATATTTTTTTCATTGCAATACGTATACGTGGATTTGTTTCCTCAGCATTCCGCTAAAAGTAGATTTGAACTTGAACTTGAACTTGAACTTGAGTTTGAACTTGAGTTTGAACTTGAGCTTGAAATTGACTTTATACCCCTATCAACATATAAACCAAAGCGGCTAAAATCCCACCTGCCAAAGGCCCCAAAACGGGTACCCAAGCGTAGCTCCAATCGCTACTGCCCTTTCCTTTTAATGGTAATATGGCGTGCATGATACGCGGGCCAAGGTCACGGGCAGGGTTGATGGCATAACCAGTTGGGCCGCCCAAACCGAATCCGATTCCCATTACCAACAAGGCAACGGGCAGCGCATCTAGAGATCCGAGAGATATTGCTTCATCTGACATAGATCCACCAGCAATGTAAAAAACTCCAAAAACGAGGGCAAATGTTCCGATCATTTCGGTAATAAAATTCCAAAACGGACTTCGAATAGCGGGTCCGGTAGAAAATGTGGCCAATATAGCTCCTTGGTCTTCCGTGGCATCGTATTGCTTTTTGTAGGTCAGCCATATCAAAAGATTGCCCATCATCGCCCCAAGAATTTGCGCTACGATATAGCCCGGCACCAATTCCCAACCGAACTTTCCGGCGGTCGCGAGCCCTACGGTTACAGCGGGGTTAAGATGCGCGCCACTGACGTCGGCACTCATAAAAACTCCTATAAAAACGGCAATGCCCCAGGCCAGCGAAATACCTGTCCAGCCTGCATCAGCACCTTTTGTTCCTTTAAGAACGACGTTAGCAACAATACCGTTACCAATTAGGATCAGCATTGCGGTTCCAATAAATTCGAAGATGTAAATAGTCATAGTTTTGGTTGTTTAGAAAATCAGAAAATAAAAAAAATGAACGGAATTTGAATCCCTTTTATGCTAATCTGTCAAAGCCTGATAAATTAAGTTGAGGCACAATTTTGCCATAGTAGTTGTTGTAAGGTTGTACCTGTGTCATTAAAATAACGATGAATTCTTCTTCGGGATCAATAAAAAAGCAGGTACAATAGGCTCCGCTCCAATAGTATTGATCTACGGAACCAAGACTTTTGCTCTTGGCTACATCAGTAGTAACTCCAAAACCCAGACCGAAGCCTTGGCCGGGGGCTTGATATAGATCTCCCACTTGGTTCATGGTCATTATTTCAATGGTTTTCGGACTAAGGAATCGTTTTCCGTTCCATTCCCCTTTATTGAGGAACATCTGGCAGAATTTCATATAATCGGCTGTGGTCGAGAAAAGTCCGTGTGTGCCCCCGAAAACGGTGTTGCCTTCTACGGGTAACTGTTGTTCGGAATTCACCATTTTGCCTTCCTTGTTGAAATTATGAACCGGAGTCCAACGCTCTTGCTTTTCCTTGGGAATATTATAACCGGTATCGGTCATTTTTAGCGGGTCGAAAATTCGTTTTTGAAGAAACGCTGCGGTAGTCATTCCTGAGAATTTTTCGATTAGAAAGGAGAGCACATCGGGCGAAGCACTATATGACCATTGTTCGCCGGGCTGACCTATCATTGGCAGACTGACCAAAGTATTGACTCGGCTTTCAATGTTTTTTTGAGGCTCCATATACAGTGCCTTTGCGGTCGCATTATCGAGTTCGGTACCCCCAAGGCCATGTGAAAAGCCCGCCGTGTGTGTCAAGATATGATGTATGGTCACCTCTTTATTTACGGGTTCCGTTGCGCTGTTTAGTCCTGCACTAGCATCTTTTGCCACCTCTAAATCTTTAAATTGAGGTAAATATTTAGAAACGGGATCGGTAAGCATAAAATGTCCTTCCTCGTATAACATCATGAAAGCAGCCGTTACGATGGGCTTTGTCATTGACATGATATGGAAAATATTATCCTGTCTCATGGGTGTTTTTTCTGCTAAACTGCTAGAACCATAGGAGGCCTCATGTACAGTTTCGCCTTTTCGTACGATGTACGAGATGGCACCGGGTATACGGCCACTATCTATTTCCTGCTTTAAAAAAGCATCGTACCGGTTCAAGCGCTCGGTGGAGACCCCTGAGCTTTCCATGTCAACCTCATTGGCCAACTGGGCACTTAGGGTTGAAATACAGCACAAAAAGAAGATGAGGGCAGCCGGTCGAAGGAATCTTTTTTTCATAGGTAGTGAATTTTTAATATTGTACATGATAGGATAATTCTAGCAATTGCTAGAATGAAATTGAAAATTTTGAGTTTGAAGATACATTTTTTTCTATCCTAATTTTTTCGAATATGATTATTTTCAAAGTATATGTCCGCGATATTGCTAAAGAATTTTTTTAACATACTGTTTCTTTATAGAAAACACACAATATAGTGTAATTAAAACACTAGCTATAAACCTAAAACAATTAGGTGTGACAGATAAGGAAAAGGCTATGGCGGCTATCAATAAAATGTCGGGTTTTCGAATGAAAAGTAGACCTGCATTTTACTATTTGTTACAGAACGAGTTGAGTTAAATTTTTTCTTCGATTTCACGAAGGCTAAAACAATGTATTAAGACCATTTTTATAAGTGATCTTTTTTTATTCCCCGGACTGATTTTAGCGCTAGAAATATTGTATTTTTAGTTTAGAAACAACCATTCGTGCGCCATGCTATTCCCTAAAACACTCCATCTTCTATTTTTCCTAATGTTGGGTTTTTACGGATGGGCACAAGAAGTTGTCAATACCTCTAATCTCAAGCCTCGTCCCACCGCCAGGGTCTATGCTCTTCAGGGAAATCCTGTTTTGGATGGCGATGTGATCAATGATGAAGTTTGGAAAGGGGTCGTGCCTTTTGGTGATTTAAGCCAGACCCAACCTAACTTTGGTAAACTTGCTTCCGAAAAAACGGAAATACGGGTGGCCTATACCCAAGAAATGTTTTACGTTGCGGTCGTCTGTTATGATGCGCAGCCCAACGGTTTGGTGGTCTCCGATGCACGGCGAGACGCAGATATGGACAATACAGATGCTTTTATTTTCATCTTGGATACGTATAATGATGGCCAAAACGGCTTTATCTTCGGTACGAACTCTTTGGGCGTTGAATATGATGCACAAGTGGATAATGAGGGGCAAGGGAATAATAACGCAAACAGACAACAAGGGGGAACCATTGGCGGCTTCAATTTGAATTGGGACGGTTCGTGGGAAGTGAAGACAGAGGTAGGCGATTACGGATGGAGTGCCGAATTCGCAATTCCACTGCGAACGCTACGTTTTCAATCGGGAAAAGATTGGGGGGTTAATTTCAGGAGGAATATCCGTAAGACGAACGAAATTGTCTATTGGTCGGAAATGCCCGTAAGTTTTGACCTGAACCGACTTTCCTTAGCGGGAACCTTGACGGGACTAGATTTGCGCACCCCGGGAAACCTAAAACTAATTCCTTATGTATTGGGTCGTATGGACAAGGATTTTACATTGGCCGATCCAAAAAATGAACTTTCAGCTGAGGTCGGCGGTGATATCAAATATAGTATCACGCCAAGTCTTACTTTAGATTTGACCTATAATACCGATTTTGCTCAAGTTGAAGTGGATGAACAGCAGGTTAATCTTGACCGTTTTAATCTGTTCTTTCCCGAAAAACGCCCTTTCTTTTTAGAGAATGCAGGTCTTTTCAGTGTTGGAAGTCCGGGGGAAGTCGATCTGTTCTTTAGCCGCCGAATCGGTATTGGCGATGAAGGTAATATTGTCCCCATAATTGGTGGGGCACGTCTATCGGGAAAACTCAACCGTACCAACGTAGGCCTATTGAGTATGTGGACTGAAGATGTGACCGAAGCTGGTATCGAAGAGAATAATTTTACGGTAGTAAGGGTGAATCACGAGTTTAAGGGCCGTACGGCCTTGGGAGCGGTCTTAATCAATAAACAAGGACTACAGTCGGACGACTTCAACCGCACTTTTGCTTTGGATGGTAAACTTGGCCTTGGTAGAAAAGCGCGGATGTCAGGTTTTTATGCCCGTACTCAAGACCCCAATGACACGACCAACGCACATTCTTTTAAATGGCAGACCGATTACAAATGGAACAATTGGGAAATGCGTGCTGCTTACACTGAAGTGGGCGATGGGTTCAATCCCGAAGTTGGATTTTTGCTGCGGTCGGCATTTCGCAAACCAGAAGGCCTCGTATTGTACCACCTACGGCCTAAGAATCCTGATGCCAAGATTTTGGAATACCGACCGCATATTTCGTATCGAGGATATTGGAATTTCGACAGTTTTCTAGAAACTAGTTTTCTGCATATCGACAACCATTTTGAATGGAAGAGTGGGATTGAACTTCATACAGGTGTCAATGTCACGACCGAGGGCGTGATTGAGCCTTTTGATATTTCCCGAGGAAAGAATATTATCGTACAACCGGGTAGTTATGACCATGCCGAATCACAAATTGTGTTTTTTACCAATCGAAGCAAACCGTTTTCGGTAAACACACGTTCAGTTATCGGTGGTTCTTTTGGTGGTACACGGTATCAAGAAAGTATAACAGCGAGCATACGTTTGGGTGATAAGTTCAATTCAGATTTTACCTTTTTGTACAACAATTTTCAGTTGCCGGGTGGCGATTTTACGGCGAATATCTTTCGCAGTCAACTCTCTTATGCTTTTAAACCCAATATTTATTTACAAGGACTTATCCAACATAATACCACCGACCAACTTTGGGCTGCGAACCTCCGCTTCAGTTGGTTACAACGTGCCAATACTGGCCTCTTCGTCGTATGGAACTATAATCTACTAGATGGTAACGCACTTAACAACAGTTTTATCATCAAGTATACCCGAATATTTGATTTGGTGAAATAAGCATATTCCGTACTAGACACCAAACTGTTCCAAATGATGGTCGAGATGCTTAAAGAAAAGTATATTCCACTCTTTTTCTGTGAGTGGCCCAAAAGCATGTGATTCTTTATTGTGGAAATGGGTGGCCCCTAACTTTTGGGTCTTTTCGATATTCTCGATTATTTTTTTCTTTTCCTTTTCAAAGTCCCGTTCATTGGTAATCAGAAATTCAGGAGCGGTGCGCATATTCTTTTTGTAGGGCTTCGGTCCTACCACGAGGTTTTTGGCGAACAGCTTGATCATGAATTTTTTAAAGCCTTTGGGTTTGGGGTATTTATCGGTATATGTAATGTCGTACGCGACATTGCAATGTGCCAACATTTGTGAAGCGCTCATTTTGCCCCATAGGTTTGAGGTGTCGGCGTTCAGGGTATTGATACGGTTAACTAATTCTTTAGAGTCGGCAGGGTCGAATACATTTTTCATAAATAAATCATATTTAAGTAAACACTTGTTTCGAATGTTTCGGGGGATATATCCTAAAAATAGGAAAAGGTTTCGGTATGGGCAAGCAGGATTATAGATGGGCTCAACTATATTTCAAATCCGTTTGGATTTTATTTGGTATAAGTGCTATTTAGTTTTAATCGTTCCATTTTTGTATAAGTCCAAAGCTTTGTTCAGTAATAATTCGATAGTCTCTATAGGTAAATCTTTATTCGGGTCGATTCTGAATACCTTCATACGAGAACGTTTGCCAACTTCCAATTGTGGATGGTCGAGGTGCTTCCCCTCAACAAAGAGAATGTAGGGTTCATCCGTTTTTTTATCGGTCCAAAGATAGCAGAACATTTTGTTTTTATAACAATAGCACGGCATACCATATTTTCTGATTTCCACGATAGTTGTGTCATGGGTAAGAATGGAATTTCTCAGGGCCATTAAACAGCTTTTGAAGGGCTCCTCTTTTTCTAAAAAGTAAATATCTATTTCGCGCATTTTGTTTATTGGGCAATACCTGATTGAATTTTTAGCATCAAAAATGGGACAGTAAGCAGAATCAAATAGGTACTCATCCTACTTGGTTTGAGGTAAAAGGAATTTTTAAGCATAAGGTATTTATAAGTTTATGGCGCGAGGGCTACGGTAGCTTTTTCGCCCTGCTTAAGTTCTACTGTACAATAGGAATATCGATTTTGGGTACTCTTTTCTAAAATAGACTTTGTTTTTTTGCATATCCGTAATCATTCCAAATATATGGAATATTTCCTATTTTTGTAGGAACATTGAATTTAAAGATATGGAGATATTCTCGTTTTCGGTACATTTTACGGATGAGGAAAGTTGCAGGTTGCACTTTAAACAACAGCGTGACAAGGAAGGTGTCGTATGCAACAGATGTGGGGGCACCTCGCATTACTGGCTTAAGAACAAATGGGCCTATCAATGTAAATCCTGCGAGGCGAGACAGACCTTGCGCAGCGGTACGATAATGGAAAACTCGAACCTTTCCTTCTTGACCTGGTACAAGACATTTTGCTTGATGAGTGCCACGAAAAAAGGGTTTACCAGCAAAGAGATCCAACGTCAGTTGGGGCTGAAGCGTTACGAGCCGGTATGGGCGATGGTGCACAAAATAAGACAGGCCATGGGGCAGCGCGACGACCGCTATACCCTTGAAGGCATGATAGAGGCAGACGAGGGGTACTTCGCCGTTGAAGCTTCGGCCGTCGAGCGCGGCAAACAAAAGGCCGGCCGGGGCAGCAAGACAAAATCCAATGTGATGGTAATGGCGGAGAGTACAGTTCTGGAGGACGTGGAAACAGGAAAGACCGAAAACCAATGTCGATATTTCAAGGCCAAGGTCTTGGAGAACCACAAAGCGGAGAACACCGATGAAACCGTGAAGAAGGCCATTGATGGGGAGAAGTCCATCGTTTTCTCGGACAAGAGCACATCGTACCTGAACATGGAGCACTATGTGGACATCCATATAACGGAGAAATCTAATGAACGGACAACCAAGGAAACGCTAAGGTGGGTGCACATTACCATTGGCAATGCCAAAAGGGATCTGCAAAAGTTTCACAAGATCAAACGGAAATACCTCCAATTATATCTAAATGAGTTCATTTACAAGCTGAACAGAAGGTATTTTGGGGACCGTATCTTCGATAGGCTAATAGTAGCGAGCATTTCGGCTACTGGAAGTTAAACGGATATGCAATTGTTTTTTTACCGTTTACGAAAAAGTACTCATGCACGCCCAGAATTCTAGCGGGCCACTTTCATTGGTGGCCGTCGTCTGACCGTGTCCATCGTGACGGACCGTCACCTCGTTCCCTAGCAAGGGTACGTTCATTATTTCGGCCCAATCATTTTCGCTTTCCAGTCGTGATAGAGTCGAGAACGTATTCGAAGCCGCATTAGGTTCGACACCCATTAACCCTCGTGTTACATGCTCGATTACCGTAAAGGAGTTTTCGGGATAGTCTCTCCGAAGGTTTTCTTCGCTACACAGGTCGATTATCATCTGATTGGCCTTTTGAGTAAAATTATTCTCGTAAAAAATGATGGGCAGGTACGACTTTAATTCCACAATCAAATTATCAAAATTTGTATCATAGTCACGAACTATCTTCTCTAGCTTGTCTGCATCGGTAACGACATCGAAATAAATTAAGTAATGTAGAAAGGCCTGATTTTCGCCGATCATAAAATAATCGAAAGTATCGTCTTCATACCATATAGAACGGTAGGCCTCTTTTTCATCGTCCCACCAAAAATCGTCAAGAAATGCCTGTTCCCGTTCCAGTTTTGTTCTAATTTCAGTGGCTTTAACCGATTCGCCTTTGAGTTCGAACATTTCATAATAGGCATTGTAGGCAGCGATTAGCGAAGCGGTCATATCGATACCAAGAAACGTTTCTCCGCGGCCGCCTTCATTGTAGGTGGGGATTCCTCTGTTTTTGCCGAACCGCGTACTTGAAAGGTCCTTGGCCAAATGGATCGAACGATTCCGATTCAACACTTCCTTTGAACCTAGATCCTCGTGGTCTACATAGGTGCTCAGACTCAGTTCATAAAAGTTCTGTAAATCTTCATTCTCTAGATAGTCTTTATTTCCTGTCCACTTGTACAGCCGATATGAATTGTACACCATATCAAAATTAGCCGGTAGATTGTACCAAAAATCAGTATCGTTTTCATAGTCTATAGTTGCGGGTTTATTATACCGATTAATTTCCCAATACGAACAATAATCTCTTTGCTTACTTATATTTTTAGCAAATTTTACCAGCATGTCGTGATTATGTTTACTCAACCCAAGAATTTCAGCTCCTATTGTCTGGTGTGATACATCACGCATGCAAAAGGCCTCCCGGTTTGGAAGTGCGGCCTCGTACCAAAATCCAACAGGGTCTTGGCTGTCATGGGCGTAGGAGAGTGCCTTGTTTTTTGCCCAATCAAAAGCGCTTTCCAATTCTTTGTTGGAAGAAGTGAAATAAAGATTCCCGTCATTTTCTTTTGATTCTTTATTTTCAGTTCCTGAACAAGCACTTAGAATGAAAGCCGTCAATATTATAAGATGATATTTCATGGTATTATCCAAAGATGTAAACATTTAAATACTCTTTTTTGGGTGAAGGGCCCAGTTTAAAAATTCAATGTAATTTAAGAATAGTTGTGTAAAGGCAAGTATTTCTTAAAGCAAGTTTTATGGGTTCAACAGGTAGTGTGTGCTAAAACAATACTGTCCCCTAAATGGCTTTTTTTGAGCTGTTCTTTTTAATTGATGGTGTCGGATGCTACGATGATAATAATAGAATCAGCTCTCTCTTCTCAGCTTGATTTACTGGTGCTCGTATTTCAGAATGTTCTAAGTATACTATGCTGCGAAAATTTCTGAAGGAAATGCTCCACTGTTATTCTAAAATTCGTTTTTGCATTGGATCTTGGGTTTGTTTTAAGCCGTTTTTTTTAGCTCAGATAGCCCAAAAGCAATGAAAAATTGGTGAGCGCCGATGCATCGCATGCTTGGTTCGCCATATTCATACCCGGTTTTGGTTGGGTCGATTTCGACCCAACAAACAACCAGATGCCTTTAGACCAGCATATCGTAGTAGGTTGGGGCAGGCACTATTATGATGTGCCACCCTTAAAAAGAGTGGTTTACGGTAGCGGCAAAAGTAAGCTTAAAGTAGAAGTAGATATTTCTCGTGTTGTTGAGTAACCTTCCCGCTAAAACGCGTTGTGCTCCCATAGGGTAGCTATGTTTTTGCAATGGTTATCGTATAGATTTATCCTCACAACGGGTTCATAACATATTCATTGTCCTATATACGTACAGATACATATTTAAATATATTGTTAGGAATAAGAATGCGTCCGTCATCAAGAACAAAGTCACTTACGGCCGCTCTGATCGCTGACTTCAACTTTTCTTCGCTGATTGTCTGAAGCATACCCTGAATTGGTCCAGCTGATGCGTTTCCATACCAAAAGGTTTCAAAATCATCATATTCGAACGGACAATTTACTTCATCCGTTTTGCTATTGGTCAAACCTGCTTCATCAAAAAGTTGCTCTAACTTATCTGCCATTGAAAGTTCAAATGGTCCACCACCACCTTTGGGCGGCTCTGGCATCGCATCACGCAGTGCTTGGAATATAACACGATACTCTACTTTTTCTGGTGATCCAAAGAGTCCTGCTATAATTTGTCCATCAGGTTTACAAACTCGTTTTAGTTCATGTAAGGCCCCAATACGGTTTTCGGAGTATTGCAATGAATTGGCAGCGATTATGACATCAAAAGTGTTATCGGCGTAGGGTAGGTTTTCGATATCGGCAATTTGAAAATTGCCCTCTGGTACACGTTCGATAGCAAAGGAAAGTAACCCCTCAGCTACATCAATTCCATAAACCTCGGCTCCAAATTCTTTTGCTAAAATACTTGCTCCCCCAGATCCACATCCTACATCCAATAAGACGGTTCCTGTTCCAACTTGGGCAGTTGTAAGCATGGCCTGCCACAATGGTTTGTGTAGCGTTTCCTGAATCTCTGCCCAGCCGCTGGGTGATTGCCCCCAAAGTTGACCTTGTACTATTGATTTTTTCATATTTGTTGATTCTAAATTGGTAATATACTTTTTTAACTTAAAATTCATCGGATTTGAATCAATGTCACAACAGCTTAGATTTGGTTTCGTTAACGATTTCAAAGCTCAAACTAATCAAGCTAACACATAATAAATTTTAAAAATCAAAAGCTCACAAGCGGCTATCTCACAAGTGAACTATACCTATTTATTGCGAACAGTTATTCATTAGTTATTTTTCGTTCTGACAAATTGTATTTGTCACCTTCCTTTAAAAAATAGAATAACTCATTTTCCGAGGGTAGACTCTTTAAATCACTTCCTTCTCTTGACCAAAAAGTTTTGTCATAGATTAAGACATAACTGTCACCATAAACTTCAAGCTTATCTCCCTGTACTATAATAGAAGTATTCTCATCTATACCGATCCCCAATAATTCAGGGTGATACTTTAAAATGTCGAACATATCAAATTGTCTGTTCCGGGCCAGAACATGTTGGTCAATCGCAACATTTGTAATAAAACCAAGTCCAACTTCGTGGTCTCCCATCATTATTTGGTTGTTCTTTGAGTCTCCTCGTGCCAAATAAGACCCCTGAATTGTCGCCCCAGCTGAGGTGCCTGCGATTACACCACCTCTATCGAGTAATTTGAACATTTCTTTATGTGCCTTTGTATTTAAGAAGCCATCCGCGATTCTCCATTGTCTGCCTCCCTCAAAATATAGTGCTGTCGCCCTCCTTATTGACGCAATAATGTTCTCATCATTTGTCTGTGTCTTATCTCTCGTATGAACTATTGTAATGTCGTTAAAGCCATTATCTTCAAAATATTTTTTTGGGTTATAAGATGATGAATCTTTCTCAAGAAAACTATCTGGCAAAGCGGTTGGTATAATAACTAATTTGGCAGAATCACCACCTGCAAGTGCTTTAAACTTATCTATAATATGATCATTAGTTCCTCCACCCACTAGTATCAATGTTCCATTTTTATAACCATGGGTGCCATATTCTTGAGGTAGTTGGGTATATAAATTCATAGTAAAAAAAAGAGAAATCAAAAGGTAGACTAAATGCTTCATGTTGTCTTGGTATTAGTTGTTTGTAACTCGTTTACATACGCACACTTGATACTCAGAGACCCTCAAATCGCCATATAATCATCACCTTTTGGTATATTAATTTTTTTACCGGACCCCATTCACGGCCATCTCCAAAGTATATGCCGAGTCCATTGCCGTGATAAATAAGGTCTTTTGGTCGGACCCGCCAAAGGTGACATTGGCGGTCCATTTTTCGGGTACGGCGATACGCTCGATTTGTTTCCCTTCTGAGTTAAAAATGGTTACCCCGTCTCCAGTGAGGTATACGTTGCCTAGGTTGTCTAAAGTCATACCATCGGAGCCCATATCGGCGAATAGTTTTTTGTTAGAGAGATTGGTATCTTTTTCTATGGTGTAGACATAGGTTTTCTTGGCGCCGGCATCTGATACGTATAGTGTTTTACCATCGGGCGATCCGATAATGCCGTTGGGCTGTTCAAAATTATCATCGATTACAATCTTGGGGGTATCGGTATTCGGTGCGAGATAATAGACCCGTCTTGCTGCCTGTTCGGGTTCTTCGTGCTCCCACCAAGGGCGTTTGTAAAAAGGGTCGGTAAAATAGATGCCTCCGTTGGCATCGACCCAAAGGTCGTTGGGGCCGTTCAATTTTTTATCCTCAAAGTTGTCGAGCAGAACGGTCACCGTTTTATCGGGAGCGATACGCCACAGCTCGCTTTTTTCATCGGCAGCGGCGAGCAGATTGCCATCATGGTCAAAATATAGTCCGTTAGCGCGCCCTGCAGGCTTCATATAATCGGTAACCGAATTATCAGCCGCGTTCCATTTTACGATACGGTCATTGGGCTGGTCGGTAAAAAAGATATTCCCGTCCTTATCCATGGCAGGACCTTCTGTAAATTTGTATGTATCGGCCACCAAGGTCAGCTCGGCCCCATCGGCAATGAGTTTAACAGGCTGCGCTTTTTGAGCCTTGCAGGAAAAGTTAATTAGTAAAATCAAAGCGATATAAATAGGGGCAAACCAATAGTTGAAGAATCGTCTTTTTGACATGTTTTTTATATGAAAAAGCTTTTAAGCTTACTGGATTATGAGTTTATCGAATGCATAGAAAGGTTCTTTTGTCTACTGTCTACTGTCTACTGTCTTCTAGATCTTACTCAAAAACCGCATATTGTGCTTCATGCTTTTCAAAGCCGTACTGGCATATTCTTCTTGTTCGATAAAAATATGTTGTACCCCGGAAGTTTTTTGATTTGCCATCATGGTCGGTATATCCAAAGCACCTTTTCCAAATTCGGTACTTTCCTTTTTATCCATGTCCATGTCTTTTAAATGCCATAACGGAAAACGTCCGGGATATTTTTTAAAATAGTCCAACGGATCTTTGCCGGCAACGATGACCCATCCTAGGTCGAGTTCCATATGTACCAGATCAGGTTCGGTATTGTCCATTAAGATATCGTAAAGTACTTGACCATTATCCGATTCAAACTCATATTCGTGGTTGTGGTAGCCGAATTTCAGGTCCAATTTTTTACAGGCTTCTCCGGCCTTATTGAATTCCTCGGCCACTTTTTTGTAGTTGTCCACCGTTTGGCCCTTGCTGGGCATGGAAGAACAGATGACATATTCTTGACCCGAGGCCACCGCTTGTTCCATGGTATTTTGAAAATCATCGTCTAAGGCGACATGGCCACTAACGAGTTGCATGCCCAAATCTTCACAGGTTATTTTCATTTCTACGGGTGATAGGCCATAATATAGCCCATCATCACTTCGTGCGGATTCGATTTTTTTTATACCGATACGAGAAATTTGTTTTAAGGTTCCCTTGGCATCTACGGCCATTTCATCCCGAAAGGAGTATAGTTGTACCCCATATTTTTGTTTGGGATGGGCTGAAAAGCCGAAAGAGGGTAGGAGTATGGTGCCCGCAACTGTAGCACTTGATCGTTTAATAAATTTTCTTCTTGTCAACATAGTGTTTTCTATTTAATGGATTAAGATAACGAAATTGGACGAATACTCGAATAGGGCCAAAAATAAATGTAATCGATTTATTGATCGATTTCACTAATGATTATCTTTTAGCTACTAAAAGCATAACACTAGCCATGAAAATTTTTCACTGCCAAAACTGTACTCCTCCTCTTTATTTTGGGCAGGAGACAGGGCCTGAATTTTTATGGAATTCATCCTGAAGATGGAAGCCGATTTCGACCCTTACCAAGAACATAAATTTGATTTGATTTTTGAAGATTTGCTCCGCTGACCTACGCTATCAATAGCCTGAACCGTGGTATGGGGCAACAGGATATCTATCCGTTCGTTATTCCGGACCCCGTGGTGGTACAACTAAGGTTTGTACACCAACTCTTGCATTCACAATACTGACCAAAGGTTTATCCTTCCGAATTAAGATAAGCGCACGGAGATGCTTATTTTTGAGCAAAAGTGGGTGTTATGAATTCTAGAAAAGTGCAACTTCAGACGTTTGACCGCTTATTGACCATTATGGACGAGCTACGAGCACAATGCCCATGGGACAAGAAACAGACCATGCAAACACTACGTCATTTGACGATAGAGGAAACCTATGAATTGGGCGACGCCATTCTTGATAATGATTTGGAGGAAGTCAAAAATGAGTTGGGAGATGTGCTCTTGCATATTATTTTTTATGCCAAGATCGGTTCGGAAACCAACGATTTTGACATCGCCGATGTGTGTAACGCTATTTGTGAAAAATTGATCAATCGTCACCCTCATATTTATGGCGATGTGAAAGTGGACAATGAAGAAGATGTAAAACGGAATTGGGAAAACATCAAACTGAAAGAAGGGAAAAAAAGTGTTTTGGAAGGTGTACCTAATGGACTTCCTGCTCTGGTAAAAGCCAGCCGTATTCAAGATAAAGTGGCAGGAGTAGGTTTTGATTGGGAAAAACCCGAGCAGGTTTGGGAAAAGGTGCAGGAAGAACTCTCCGAATTTCAAGAGGAAGTAGACCAGGGAAATACGGATAAAATGGAATCCGAATTTGGAGATGTGTTGTTTTCAATGGTCAACTACGCCCGTTTTTTAGAAATCAATCCCGAAAATGCACTCGAACGCACGAATAAGAAATTTATCAAGCGCTTTCAATACTTGGAAGCTAGGGCCAAAGAGAAGGGCAAATCGCTAAAGGAAATGACCCTCGCCGAAATGGACGTTCATTGGAACGAGGCCAAAAAATTATGATTCATCGGTACTTTCTTGAACTGAAAAAATCGACTGTAATTTGATTGGATTTATCGGATTGCTGATGTAATCACCAATTTCTGAATTTGTCGTGGCCCTATTAATATCCACTGGATTGATAGATGACGCTATCATGAATACCTTAATTCTACTTTTTATTTGAGGTTTAAATTTTTTATACTCTTCCATAAATTCAAACCCATTTATAACAGGCATATTAACATCCAGAAGAATAGTATCGGGTATATGATGGACTGTTTCAACGTTGTCGAGCATAAATTGAAGGGCTTTACCCTATTTTTCTTATAAATCTAAAGGCTGAAACAAATCTTATTTTATTTAATCAGATTACCTTTGCAACCGAAAACCAACTCCTTTGTTTCAGTCGTATACCAAAGAATTTCGCTATAATATTAAGCTCTCCGTGCCTGTTATCATGGGTATGCTTGGGCATACATTTGTGCAGTTGGCCGATAATATTATGGTAGGTCAGTTGGGAACGGCTGAATTAGCTGCGGTTTCTTTGGGCAATAGTTTTGTGTTTATTGCCATGTCGCTAGGTATTGGCTTTTCTACGGCCATTACCCCTTTGGTGGCAGAGGCAGATGGGGCGGGAAATAAAGCTGATGGTAAAAGTGCCTTAAAGCACGGTCTCGTTTTGTGCACAGTTTTGGGGCTTTCGCTCTTTGGTATTATTCTATTGGCGAAGCCCTTGATGTACTTGATGAAGCAACCGCCAGAAGTGGTCGAACTGGCCATTCCATATCTTGATTTGGTCGCTTTTTCTTTGGTGCCTTTGATTATTTTTCAAGCCTTTAAACAGTTCTCCGAGGGTTTGTCACAAACCAAATACCCGATGTACGCTACAGTTCTTGCAAATGTGGTCAATATTGTGTTGAACTATCTGTTGATTTTCGGGGCGTTCGGATTCCCGAAAATGGGTATTGTAGGCGCGGCCATTGGTACATTGGCCGCGCGTTTTATAATGGTCGGCCATTTGTGGGTCCTATTAAAGAGCAAAAAGAAATTCCATGATTACGTAACCGGATTCAATTTTCGGATAATCGAGCGCAAAGTAATCGACAAGATTATCGGTTTGGGCTTTCCTTCCGCATTGCAAATGTTTTTCGAAGTCGCCATTTTTACGGCTGCGATATGGCTCAGTGGTGTACTCGGGAAAAACGCCCAGGCAGCGAATCAGATTGCCTTGAACTTGAGCAGTATGACTTTTATGTTCGGTATGGGGCTTGGCGTTGCGGCCATGATACGGGCCGGTAACCAAAAAGGGTTGAGGAATTTTACAGAACTACGGCGTATTTCACAATCCATTTTCTTGCTGACCTTTTTACTCGAAATTATTTTTGCGGCACTGTTCCTTTTGGGTCGCCATTGGTTTCCTACTTTATATCTAGATATTGACGATGTGGCAAATATGGCAGATAATACCCAAGTGATAATTTTGGCAGCAGAATTACTTTTGGTGGCCGCCTTTTTCCAGATATCCGATGGGGTGCAAGTAGTGGTTCTAGGAGCGCTGCGGGGGATGCAAGACGTTAAGATTCCGACTTTGATTACCTTTATTGCCTATTGGGCAATCGGTTTTCCGGTTAGCTATTATCTCGGCCTGCATACAGATTTGAAGAGCACCGGCATTTGGATCGGGCTGCTTACAGGCCTTACCGCATCGGCGATTATGTTGTATATTCGGTTCAATTATCTGACCAAAAAGTTAATAGTACATCAGTAGGCCGTAGTTAGTAAATAGGGCTAGTGAAATAGCATTTATAACGTAAAAACAATTTGATCCATAAGCTATTCCCCTCCTTTGTAGGGGTTAGGGGAGGACTTTTAAATCAATCCAATGGAATTTCCAAAATTTTTATTAGGAGATAATACCGATTATCCCTCGGCTATTTTTGTTGTGCACACGGAATATCCAAGGTTCGTCATCAATCTTGAAAATGATGAGGTAGAATGGTTGGAAGATTTTTCACAAGAAGATCAAAAGGAATTAGAGGCCGAGGCTGAAAGCCTTATTGAACAAGCAAACACCTTTTATGACCGGGAGGTTTCCCGCTACGAAGACTAATCATCATGTGGGAAGAACTGATTCACCACGATAGAGAACTGTTTCTTTTTTTGAATAATCTGGGCAATCCTACCTGGGACGGCTTTTGGATGTTCGTAACTAATAAGTTTAGTGCAATTCCGCTCTACTTGGCACTGTTACTTCTTACCTATAGACAGTTCGGACTTAAAAAATTGGTTGTTGTTTTGGTGACCGTTGCCCTTATGATATTGGTAACCGATCAATTATCAAATTTCTTCAAATATGGGATACAGCGTTTACGACCATGTTATGACCCCGATCTAAACGGATTTGTACGATTGGTGAAAAACTCTTGCGGAGGGAAATTCGGTTATTTTTCTGCTCATGCGGCCAATAACTATGCAGTAGCTTTTTTCTTTACATTTTTGTTGAGGTCGAAATTTCGCTATATAGGAATTTTCTTGATGGTTTGGGCATTTTTAGTCGCATATAGTCGTATATATATTGGTGTTCATTTTCCGCTAGATGTAGTGACCGGAGCCTTAATTGGTCTGATTTTTAGTTGGTTATTTACTAAGTTAGCTATATTTGCAGTCGAGAAAATCCCTGTATGATATCTAATTTCAGGTATTGGTTTTTGATGGTTTTGGTCGTTCTGGTATATATCGCCGGCATGTTCGTGACACTATTCGAAGAAGACTCTGCACAATTCGCTGTTATGGCGATGCGAATGGTTCAAGAGAACGATTTTTTGAACCTTATTAAGGGCGGTATGGAATATCTCGATAAACCGCACCTACATTTTTGGTTGGCCGCATTATCTTTTAAAACTTTTGGACTTTACGATTGGGCGTACAGAATTCCCGCTATTTTAGCTACGCTCCTTGCCGCTTATAGCTGCTATGGCCTAGGAAAATCACTCTACAATGCCTATACGGGTAAGTTGGCAGCATTGATTTTTATGACCGCCCAGACCATCGTGCTGTCCGTTATTGATGTTCGTACCGATGCAGTACTCACGGCATTTACGATATTTTCAATTTGGCAATTGACCGTATATGTCGAGAGCGGGGCAACCAAATCTATTGTTTTGGGTGCTTTAGGTGCCGGTCTGGCTTTTTCTACCAAGGGCCAGATAGCCTTACTTTTTATTGGCCTTGCGTTAGTATCCCATTTGGCTTATACGCGAAAATGGAAAGTATTGTTACATTGGAAGGTAATCTTGGCAATTTTTCTTTTCGCCATTGCCATTTCGCCGATGCTCTATGCTTACTATCTGCAATTTGATATGCATCCTGAAAAACTCATTCGCGGTACGCCTGGCCGAAGTGGAATTCTATTCATTTTTTGGGAACAAAGTATGGAACGTCTGACCGGCGGAGAGATGGGAGCGAATAGTAGTGACTATTTTTTCTTTTTCCATACCTTTCTATGGGTATTTCTACCATGGACGGTTTTGGGTATCGTAGCGTTCGCATCGCGTACAAAGACTCTTTTTAAACTAAAGTTCCGCTACGACAAAAAAAATGAATTTTTGACCTATGGGGGTATCACGCTATTTTTTTTAATAATCAGTTTTTCACAATTTAAACTTCCACATTATTTGAATATAAGCATTCCATTATTTGCGGTGCTGACTGCTTCGTACCTGAATGGCCTGTTAAGCCTAACCAATAAGAAGGCCATAAAAGCTTTGTTGGGGGTGCAATATTTTTTGCTGAGTGTAGTATTTATCGCGGCGGTTCTTATCTGTTTTTATGTATTCAAGTTCGAAAAACTCTATACTTCACTGCTATTGGTCATATTGCTGATGGTTATCACTTATTTCTGCCTAAAGCGCGAGGCCTATTATTTACGCATTGTTACCATTTCGGTTTATAGTTCACTTTTATTGAATTCTGTACTCAACCTACATTTCTATCCTAGTCTTTTGAGCTATCAAGGAGGGTCGACTATGGCAAAAGTAGTTGTAGAAGAGAATATACCTGTTGACAATATATATAGGCTTTATACAGCAAATGATTGGGGTTTCAACACTTGGGCCTTGGATTTCTATAATAAACGACCGATATCAGCAATGAATTTAGAGAACGTAAAGAACAAGCAAGACGTTTGGCTATATGTAAACAATCAAGATCTTGAAAAGCTCCACGAAAAGGGCGTTGACTGGGACAGACAATATACAAGACCCAATTTTAAGATTAGCCGGCTGAATGCCAAATTTTTAAATCCAGCTACACGTAAGAAGACGCTCGAAAAAATACATCTTATACACGTTTACTAGAACCTTAGACAGGTACTATGCTTACGTTGGTCTTTCAACCAGTAGTTCCTCCGACGGATATTTTTTTTATACGATATGGGCGCTTCTTTTGAGATTCATAGTAAGTACGGATCAGCAGCTCCATTACGATACCGATAGTAAACAATTGAATGCCGGCCAAGATGAACATCATACCGAACATTAGCAGCGGTCGCGTACCGATGTCTTCTCCAAAACCTAATTTTACGATGAGTAGATAGATGTTGATAAATACTCCTAGAAGAATAAGCAGGAAACCAAAAATGCCGAAAAAATGAATGGGCCTCTGAAAATATTTTCGAATGAACAGTAAGAGCATCATGTCGGCAACTACTTTAAAAATACGTTCCAATCCGTATTTTGAGACACCCGAATGTCGGGCGTGATGCTTTACGGGAACTTGTTTTATTTGTGCCCCCTCTAAATGGGCCAATAATGTTATGAACCGATGCATTTCTCCGTAAAGGTTCAGTTCTTTGGCGATATCTTTTTTAAAAACTTTTAAGGCGCAACCATTATCTTTCAAATTTAGTTTGCTAATACGTCGCACTATAAAGTTCGCAATTCTCGAAGGAATTTTCTTAACCCAAGGGTCCTGCCGCTTTTGACGAAAACCGGTCACCACATCGAAATCTTCATTAATAATACAATGTAGCATTTCGGGTATATCGCTCGGGTCGTTCTGCAAATCACCATCCATAGTAATAATAAACTCTCCCTCGGCATAATCGATGCCCGCTGCGAGCGCCAAACTTTGGCCATAGTTTTTTTTGAGAACGATCAAGTGCACTTTTCCATCGTTCATTTTTTCTATGATTTTACGCGTACCGTCAGTCGAAAAATCGTCGACATAAATGATTTGATACATATAGCCCTGTAGGCTGTCATGTATTTTCTCGGTCAGCAGTATAACATTATCGGCCTCGTTGTAAAGAGGTACGACTATAGAAAGTAGAGAAGGTGTTATGGGGTTCATGCAATCGATACGGTTTAGAGCAAATTTAGGGTTTTATTGCATAGTACAGTTTTCGCTGCCCAAATGCATTGTTTGATTATTTTAGTTATTTTTTTGACTTCGGATGAAGCTTATCAGTAGTAGGAATTGGGTTTTTTATGGAGTAAGCAATTTTTTATTTTCTGACAATCAAGACATGGTACTTTTCTTTGAAATACTGATTAATTGTTCGGCGGCACTAAATGGGGAAATTTCATCGGCAATTACTTTTTGCACAAAATTCTCGATTTCGTCAGTGACGTCCTCATGTTGAAAAAAATCGGATTTAAGACGTTCTTCGATAGTCTCGTAAAGCCAGTTTTTGTTTTGCTGTTTTCTCTTTTTCAAAAAATCACCGGACTTCTTAGTGCTCTCGACGTAAGAGCGAATCATATTCCAAATTTCTTCAATGCCTTGGTTTTCAATTGAAGAGCAAGTCGATACTTTGGGTTTCCAGCCATTTTCTTTAGGTAGATAGAGTTCTAAGGCCCTTTGAAATTCGAATTTCGCTGTCTTTGCTCTTTTAATATTTTCGCCGTCGGCCTTGTTAATAACTATAGCATCGGCCATTTCTACGATGCCCCTTTTAATACCTTGTAATTCGTCTCCGGCCCCTGCCAGCTTAAGCAGTAGAAAAAAATCGACCATACCATGAACTGCGGTTTCGCTTTGGCCGACACCTACCGTTTCGATAAGAACGATGTTATAGCCTGCTGCCTCACATAATAGTATCGTTTCTCTAGTCTTTCGAGCTACACCGCCAAGCGATTTTCCCGATGGTGAAGGTCGTATAAATGTATTCTGATTCTTGGCCAATGCCTCCATGCGGGTCTTATCTCCCATGATACTGCCTTTACTTTGGGTACTTGTTGGGTCAACGGCCAATATGGCAAGCTTATTTTCTTCATGGATCAATGTTTTGCCCAAGGTCTCGATAAAAGTACTCTTGCCTACTCCCGGTACCCCTGTTATTCCGACGCGAATACTATCAGTCTTATGTGCTAGGCACTTTTCGATGATTTCGTTCGCCTTTTGAAGATGTTTTTTTTGGGTGCTTTCGACTAAGGTTATGGCACGGCCAAGTGCATTTTTATCACCTTTCAGAATTCCGTTCACTAAATCGTCAGTGGAGTGTTCGCTTTTTCTTTCCGTTCGAATTCGCGAAATACTCTTACCGTGCGTATTTTTTTTAATGCCCAAACTCAGTTGTTGATGGGAACTTTTACCTTTGTTCTGTCCCAAGAGATGTTCATAAATAGTTGACCTTGAGTTTCAAAATCTATGGTAAAATTTTCTAAGACTCTGGCTGTTTCTTCTACAGGCACTTCAACTGTGATAATATCTTCTTCCGGAACTCTTGTCGTCTCATTACCGCCACTAATTAGCGTCACACCCCAGTCGGGAATATCTTTATTGAATATTATCGTCCAACTTTCTTCGCCAGGTTTGGTCCATAAGGAATAGGTGCCCGATGGCAAGTTTTTGTCAGCAATCCGTATATCGGATGTGGTAGTAAACGTGGTTGGTTCGTTTGCTCCGGTACGCCAAACCGCATCGTATGGAACCAATTCGCCGAAAACAACTCGGCCCTTTTTTGAAGGACTCGAATAATTTACCGACAAATCCATATCATTCTGGGTATAAGTCGCTGTCTGTTGGGAACTGATTTTTTTGGTCTCCTGCTTCATATAGGGCCATGCAACAAAATTGAACAACAACCACAATACCCCTATAGATACAATTACGATAAGTAACCATTTTGGAAATTTCATGTTTCTTTGTTTAGTTTCCCCCAAAATTACAAATTATGGTCGTTATACCGTTCGTTTTTAGCTGTATAACTGTTTTTCACAGTATTTTAATAGTTCTTTTTATAGTTTTAAAAGCACAAGACCTATCTTAAAGCATAACAAAAAATTAAACATAATGAAAACGATTTTTAAGACTAAAGCAACAAATAAAGGAGGTAGAAATGGGCATGTCAAGAGCAAAGATGGAGCTATCGATATGAAAATCAAGATGCCCAGTGCAGAAGGAAAAACGGATGGTGAATCTACAAACCCCGAGCAGCTTTTTGCAGCAGCGTATTCCACTTGCTTTGCAGGGGCGATACAAGCAGTCGCCAAAGACCATGATGTCGATGACCTCGGTGATTTTAGGGTGACGGCGATCGTAGGTTTTAATAAAGATAACGATGGGTTTTTTATAGATGCCACTCTAGATTGTCTTTTGCCGACCGTAGATTTAGAAAAAGGCGAAGACTTAATCAACGCCGCACATGAAATATGCCCATATAGTAAAGCTACCCGAGATAATATTACGGTGCGATTGAACTTATTGCTCGAGGGCTAGAAGAAACTAAAACTTTTTTATTGGGTTCTGAATTTTTTCAGAGCCTTTTTTGTTCCCTAGAGAACCGGAACTCCGAAACATTGCGATATCGTTCCCCAGGTTTGAGAATACAATTGGGAAAGTTATTGTGGTTGGGCGCATCGGGTAGATTTTGGGTCTCAAAACAAATTGCGGCAAAAGCTTTTGGGGTATAGACTACCATCGCAGGCTGATTGGTGACCACTTCCATTGAAATACCTGATTTTTTTGAGGAGCATTTGGCAGCTGACGAAGACTTTATATCAACGATAAGAGGGTCATCAAAACGAACGCTTCCAATGGGCTTTTCCTTCGAGAAATCATATTCCGTGTCTTTGGTCAAAAGTAATTTTCCTGTGGGTAATAGGTTCTCATAGGTCTCTGCATATTCGTGGCAGTTCAATTGTAAACGATAATCGTCGACCGAATCTTCATCGTCTAATCGAAAATACGAATGGTTGGTCAGATTTACTACCGTAGTCAGGTCTGTGGTCGCTTCGTGTGCAATGTGCAATGTATTTCCATTTAATTTGTAAGTTACGGTAGTCTTTAAATTACCCGGATATCCTTCTTCGAGATGTTTACTGAGGTACGATAGTTTTACATAGGGTTCAACGCCTTTTTGTACTTCCTCAAAAGTCCAATATTTTTTGGCGAAGCCATTCTTCCCCCCGTGCAAGTGCACCCCATTCACGTTGTATAAAGGATAATTTTCCCGATCCAACACGAACTCCTTTGAAATACGTCCCGCAAACCTCCCCACACATGCTCCCAGAGAAATTCTATCCTCTAAATATTTGCTTGGGTACTCAAGTCCCACAACAACATTGGTATAGGTTCCGTCTTCGTTCTTTAGAAGTAATTTCTGTATAATGGCGCCATAATCTAGTACCACTAAAATGATATTCTCGTTCTGAATTGTAACTTGTTTCAATGGGGTCGAATTAAAATGCGTATAAAAATACTGGTTTCTTTGCAACATTAGAATATTTCCCTCGTCTTTAAAGTAACCGTGATAAGTTCAATACAACTAAAATCGACAACGAAACCGGCCAATGTTTCAAATTGATGTAGTACAAAAGTGCAAGGCTAACAACCGAAAGGCCCAGATTAAACTGTACAGACAGTATTGCGACGGCATGTTCAGTGTCGCAATGCGCTATGTCAAAAATGTCGATGATGCAGAAGATATTGTTCAAGAGGCGTTTATCAAGGCATTTCAAAAGATTGAACAGTTCGAGGGCGATGTAACTTTCGGCGCTTGGCTTAAGCGTATTGTCATTAATAAAAGCATCGATTTTTTAAAGACGAAAAGACAAGCTTCGTTGACATTGGACGAACGCTACATGCACATTGTTGAAGATGAAGACTGGACGGTAGAAGACGGCATAACTATGGCCAACATTAAGGAAGCGATGGAGTGCTTGCCCGAAAAGTATAAATACGTGGTTATCATGTATCTAGTGGAAGGTTTTGACCATAGTGAAATCTCGCAAGTATTGCAGCTTAAAGAAACTACTTGCCGTACCCGTTTGTTAAGAGGCAAGGGGTATTTAAAAGAACTTTTAAAACAAAAAAAGTATGGCACAGGATATTAGGGAAAAGTTTAAAGAAGAAACCAAAGCCGATAGCCAACAGATGAAGGCCGGGCATCAAAAGCGATTTTTAAGACGTTTGGAAAAAGAGCTGCCCAAGCGGCGAAAATTATCTGTAACGTGGTTACGGGTTGCAGCTTCGGTAGTTGTATTGTTAGGTATTGCAGGGTATTATTATTATTATTTGGGTTCTGAAGATGTAAACCCAACAAAGACGACCGTTGTAGAAAAAAAGACAAATAAGGAAAATGAAACAGGTATTTCTCTCGGTGATCTTTCGCCTGATTTAAAGAAGATAGAAAATTACTATGTCGTAAATATCAATCTAGAACTGTCGCGGTTAGAGGTTTCGGAAAAGAATAAGACCTTGGTCGATAGTTTTATGAATCAGCTCGCCGAATTGAACGGCGAGTATACAAAGTTAAGTGCCGAACTCAACGAAATCGGCCCGAACGAACAGACTATTACCGCAATGATCAAAAACTTACAATTACGCTTACAGTTAATGCACAAATTAAGAGAAAAGTTGAATCAATTAAAATCATCAAAAAATGAAACAGTCACAGAAACAAGTATTTAAGCTAGTAACGGTTTTTTTATGCCTCATCAGTATCGAAACCTATGGTCAAACACAAAATAAAACCTTTTCTGAAAGTTTTGATGTCGTGCCAGATGCGGTGCTTGACATTAATACTAGCCATGCCGATATTGAGTTCGAAACTTGGAACAAAGACAAAGTAGTTATAGAGGCAACGATAAGTATAGAGGGAGCTTCAGAAGAGGAGGCAAATGACTATTTCGAAAATGGAGGTTTCGAAATCATGGGAAATAGCTCGAGAATAACAGTAAGTACGGGTAACCATAATTCATGGGCGGTTCAAGAATTTGATGCTATGGGAGACCTAGATATCGAATTACCGGAAATGCGAGAATTCGAATCATTTGATTTCGATTTTTCGGATATGGAAGATTTACCCCAAATGCCACCGGCTCCTAACCCTAATTTTGATCATGAGGCATTTAAAAAGGATGGTGAGAAATACCTGAAAGAATGGCAAAAGAGCTTTCAAAAAGATTTTGGCGAACCTTACCAAGAAAGGATGGAGGATTGGCAAGAGAAAATGGAACACAAGCGACATGAAATGCAAGAGCAGCGTGAGGAAATGCACGAAAATAGAATGGAGGTCCATAGCGAACGTATCGAAAAACGGGCCGAAGAAAGGTCGCAGCATGTCCAGAAGCGCGACGAAGAACATCAAAGGCGAATGGCAGACCATCAGGCCCGACTTGCTCAACGTAATAGTACCCGGTCGGCCATGCACAGTCGGCCGAATATTTTTTACTTTAACTCTGAAGGTGAGAACAGAAATTATAAGGTAAAAAAAACAATAAAGATAAAGATGCCCAAATCGACAAAAATAAAAATGAACGTTCGCCATGGCGAAGTTAAATTGGCCGAGAACACCAATAACATCGATGCGACCCTTTCACATGCCAGCTTGTTGGCAGCAACCATAGATGGCGATAAAACTATGGTTATGGCATCGTATTCGCCCGTAAGCGTCGAAAAATGGAACTATGGCCAATTACATACCGATTATTCTGAAAATGTTGATCTCAAGGAAGTTTTGAACCTGCGTTTGAACGCTACCTCTTCTGAGGTTACTATCGAGAATTTATTGAAAACCGCCTTCATAAAAAATAGTTTCGGGCCGTTATTGATCAACGAGGTTTCTACAGATTTCGAAACTTTAGATGTTTCGCTCCAGCATGCAGAATTGGTCTGTGACCTCCCAGAAACAGCATTTACGGTGTATATCAACGGCACAGAATCGAAGTTTACGAGCCCTGCAGAACTGGTATTACGTAGAACGACAGATCAAGGTCGAGTTGTTCACGAAGGCTATAATCGAAATAAAGATTCCGGTAAGTCGATAATTATTGATTCGAATTATAGTGAAGTAGTATTGGAGTAACTATTCTTTTAAGGTCAAAGTCTTTAAAAATTGTAATTTCCTGCAAAAAATAAGATACTTTATAAAAGCTTTACGATACATGCAGAATTTAATCGTACCTATAGATTTGATGTGGGTGGCCAATACACAATTTTATCGTTATGCATGGCATCCAATCCCATTTGTACGCATGTTGCCGCTTTAGCACCGGAGACTATATCTGAAGCAGGTTGTTTATTTGTGATAATACTATCCTTAAAATCGATAAGGGCCTGTTTACTGGGTTCTTCGTGATTTACTTCAATAGGTATACCCTTACCATCGTCCCATTTTACGGTAGCGCCCGCAACGCCATCTACGTTGCCTAATTCTTTATTCTCTTTCCCTTCGGGATAAAACCATGCCTTGTTATAACCGAGAATGATGCTACCCTTGTCGCCGAGTACCTTTATTTTGTAATCGTCCATAGCATTACTCGTAAGGCAGGTGAACTTGGCTTTTACACCTTCAGGATATTCATATAGTAAATGAATGTTGTCATAGGTTTCCCTACCATCTTTCCAATAATCAACGCCTCCTAGACCTGTTACTTTTATAGGAGTGGCGTCGAGCACCCAATTTACGAAGTCTATTTGATGTGAACAGAGTTCGGCGACGAGGCCACCTGAATATTCACGGTACATACGCCAATTGATAAGCCTTTCAAGTTTTAGATTCTGAACTGGTCTTCTCCAATTTCCATTACGGTTCCATTGGCACTCGAAGGCCGTTATCTTTCCTATTTTTCCATTTTGAATAAGTTCTACCACATGGGTGTACAATCGCGAACTGTGGTATTGATGCCCGGTCTGAAAAATTTTGTTTGATGCGTTTTTGGCATCTACCAAATTCTGAATACCTGCAAAACCTTTGGCCATTGTCTTTTCGCAGTAGATATGTTTTCCGGCATCGATGGCGTCCATTGCTATTTTAGAATGGGTATTGAATGGTGTGGCGATCAATATCGCATCAAGATCTTTGTTTTCAAGTAATTTTCGATAATCGGTATACCCTATTGCTTTATCCTTGGTTCTGCTCAAGCCATTTTGCAAGCGAAAAGGAAGGATATCACAACAGGCTGCTATAGTAAAGTTTTCGATTTGATTAATAAAGGGAATCAATCCACTACCACGGTCTCCAGTTCCGATTATTCCGATATTCAAGCTATCGTTAGCCCCTTTGATTTTCGCACTATAACCCAAGGCTGTTGTTGATGTCGCCAAGGCCGCAGTCGCCAAACTACTTTTTGTAATAAACGCTCTTCTCTTCAATTTTCCTTCCTTTTAAACCTAAAGATACGGTCACATTCTTAGAAATAAAACAAGCGGCCCATTCAGGCCGCTTTCAATTCGTATTGAATAATGCATATTCAATGTGCATTTTCTTTTAGATAATCATTAAAATTCTTTTTGAAACGATTCAATCTCGGTATAGAAACATTGGTAATGTACGAATTGTTCGGATGCTTTCGTTCATAGTCCTGATGATAGTCCTCTGCGTCATAAAATTTGGTGAATTCCGTGATCTCTGTTGTGATAGGTGCCCCTTGATAAACATCGTTATCTCTTAAAACTCCGATATACCCTTCGATGATTTTCTTTTCTTTTGCATTTTTATAAAATGCTACTGATCGGTATTGAGGTCCTCGGTCTGGCCCTTGGCGATTCAATGACGTAGGATCATGTGATCCGAAAAAGACTTGTACCAAAGCGGTGAACGATATTTCTTCCGGGTCGTAATATACCTTGACGGCTTCGGCATGGGTTGTTAGACCTCCAGCAACTTGCTCGTAAGTGGGATTTTCTTCGATACCGCCCGAATAACCCGATACCACTTCTTTGACACCTTTCACACTTTCGAAAATAGCCTCGACGCACCAGAAACAACCACTTGCGAAATAGGCAGTTTCGTATTTTTCCAAATCTTGGGCGGTAGGTTTGACCACTTCGGCCATCTCTTCGGCAACGTGATTACTATTTTTTTTGTTGGTATTCGATTGGCAAGAGATGGTTAAAATAAATGGTAGTGCTAGCAATACTGTTTTAAGAATCTTCATTTCAATTTTTTTATGTTTAGTCTTCGTATGTACGATAACTTACTAATAGGGTTCAAAAAAACAATGCCTATCCGCAAATTTGCGGATAGGCATTAAATATAAAAAATACATATCGTTTTATAAACCTATAGTACCGGTACCAAATACCTCTACTGCAGAAACTTTAGGTTTATCTACTGTTGCTTCAAGGGTGATTGTCAATTCGCCATCTGTAACTTCAATATCGTACATACGACTACTTGCCTTTGCAACACCGTGTTCTTTAAAGAGATCATATCCAGTAAAGATTTCCATACCCTCCATAGAAATATTGAAGACCCTGCTACCTTCTCCACCTTCAAACATTTGCGGATTTTCAACGCCCCAGTAAATCTCGGCAAAATAAAGCTTTACAGTATACGTACCATTGGTTATGGGGATATTATAAGCGATAGGCCCCTTAAAATTAGTATCATTCGTAACTCTTTCTGTTAAGAAAATAGCATCCATTTCGGTATCTGTAATTTCTGTTACAAAGGGGTTGGTAAATGATGTGGTATTTTCACCAAAAAACTGGTCTTCTAAAAATGTAACAGCACCAAACGTTACTTCTGGGCCACCGCTATTGATTCTTAATAATGAAGGTCCGACGGCTTCCGTAGATTGGGTTGCTTCTTGTACAGGGTTCGAATTCCCAGGGTTGAACGTTATTTCCGTAGTATTGGAAATTGCAACATTATCCAGGGTGCCAGATATGGTAACGGTCTCTTCTACAGTGTTTGTAGTGGTGGCGGTGTAAGTACCATCGCCATTATCTGTTACTTCTGAAACAATTGCCGTACCAGTTGCGGCTAAAGCAACGGTGCCACCACTTACGGTCAAAAGATTACCATCAGTATCTGCAAGTTGTACAGTTACCGTTGATGTAGCCGTACCCTCTATTAATTCTGATGCGCTTGCATCAATGGTTGTGTTGGCATTTGTTGGATCTGGGTCTAACATTACGGTATCAAACGTAATATCGCTCGTATTGGTGATGGCAGTACCTTCAAGTGTACCCGATATGGTAACTGTTTCAGCCGAAGTGTTCGTAACGGTGGCAGTATAAGTACCGTCGCTGTTGTCGGCCACCACGGATATTATTGCTGAGCCTGTAGCTGCCAAGGCCACTGTGCCTCCGGTAGTAGTCAACAAAGCTCCGTTTGTATCAGCTATTTTTACGGTTACCGTTGATGCCGCCGTACCGTCTGCCAATACAGGTGAGGTGGTAGTAATTGTCGTATTGGCATTTGTCGGATCTGGCTCTGGTACTGGCTCCGGTTCTGGCTCCGGTTCTGGCTCTGGTTCTGGCTCCGGTTCTGGCCCCGGAGTCTCCGTGGGTGGGTTATCATCGCTGCTACAAGCTACGGGCACTATAACAAACGACATGAATAACAAAGAAAACAGGAAGAATCTTGTAATTAAGTTACGTTTCATAATTCACTTATTTTTTAGAAATTAATTCTCTTTTTCAGAATATCTGTGCAAATTATTCAAATTGCGGGCGCATTACAACTATATTTTAATTTAATCGACAAACGACTAGAGTTTATCGTCAGCATTAAGGGTACCGATTGTGTGATAAAGCTTACTTGATAAATCCGTAATTCAAACAGTTTGAATTATTAAAATTCGGTATTAATAACATTTTTTTATTCAAACATCTTTTTTCTTTTACATTTAGAAGCAGTAAACCTTAATTTTGCGTTATGTGGCGCCCCTTGGACTTAATGAAATCTAGTAATGATAGACCCTTTTCTATTCTTGATGTGGATATACCCCTTCGCAGATACACTCCAATAAACCTGTCAATTAATAATGTGGAATTAGAACACGTGAGCCTTTCTGATCCAGAACAATGTCAAACCTATATTGCCCGTATTTTGAAAATAGAAAATGCCCTGGTGGCCTATGGTGGATATTTGGAAAAAAGAAATCTGTATACGGATAATCCAAATTTTTCTTCTGCAGGAAAGCCCCTGCGCAATATTCATCTTGGCATCGATTTTTGGTCTATTGCAGGAACAAAGGTGAAGGTACCAGCAGATGGAACAGTTCATAGTTATAAGAACAATGCGATAAAAGGAGACTACGGGCCGACTATAATTTTGAAACACGAAGTGAACGGATTTCATTTTCATTCATTATATGGGCATTTATCTTTGGAATCATTAGAAAGCCTTTATAAGGGAAAGAAATTGAAAAAAGGAGCGGTTTTGGGGACATTGGGCACCGCAGATATTAATGTACATTACGCCCCACATCTGCACTTTCAGCTAATTATTGATATAGCCGATAAAAAAGGCGATTATCCTGGAGTTTGTTCAGAAGAAGATTTGAAATTCTATGTTAAGAACTGTCCGGATCCCAACCTTCTGCTTCATATGCACTGATAAATTCTTTAGAAATTGAAGTGCCAATAATAACCATCCTTTCAAATAGGACGAAAAGGAACATGGCCAAATGGTCTACGTCAATATGTTAAAGACTTCTCCGTTACCTTATCACCTAAAACCTTCCATATGTTTTCCATTACGATTTTCTGACCTTCAGCGGTCGGATGTATGCCGTCTTCAAGGTTTAATTCACGATTTCCGGCCACACCTTCCAACAAAAAGGGAATCAACCCTACATTATTTTTCTCGGCGAGTTCAGGAAACATTTTCCGAAATTCAGAAGTGTAGGCCTCACCCATATTTGGAGGAATCTGCATTCCAGCGAGAACAATTTCTGTATTCTCGTTTTTCTTTCGTACCAAGTCGATGATGGCCTGAAGGTTTGCGCGGGTCTCTTTTAAAGGAACACCTCGAAGACCATCATTAGCGCCTAGTTCTAAAACAAACACATCGACCTTTTGATTGAGCACCCAACCCAAACGATTAAGTCCGCCGGAAGTCGTTTCTCCGCTCAACCCCGAATTGATGGCCGTATAGTTCAATTCTAGGGAATCCAAGCGGCTTTGGATGAGGGCAGGAAAAGCTTCTTCGGTATCGAGACCATAACCGGCAGTGAGACTGTTTCCAAAAAACAAAATGACTTTTTCTTCCGACGTTACCGCTGTTTCGGAATCGGTGTCAGTCGCTTCGTTAACTTTGGTATCTATTTCCTTTTTGGGGTTTTCGCCACAAGAAATCACCAAGAGCACTAGTAAAAAATAACGAAATTTTAAGAGGTTCTGCATACGTTGACGGTCTGAAAATCGGAATCATTTGCTTATTTTTCCATTCTTGTCCGTTGTACGGATCAGATATGAAAAAGAAAATAGAAAAATTACATGGCAAAGATATTAAACGTAAGCCATCTAGGGAAGAGTTATACGAGCGGCTCTAAAAATTTGACCGTATTGGACGATATCTCTTTCCACATAGAGGAAGGTGAGACCTTCGCTATCGTTGGCCCATCGGGAAGTGGAAAAACGACCTTGTTGGGGTTGTGCGCAGGTCTAGATCGACCCGATACCGGTACGGTAGAACTCTGTGGTACCGAGCTTGTCACATTGAGCGAAGACGAACGCGCATTATTGCGAAACAGAGAGGTGGGCTTTATTTTTCAAAATTTTCAATTGCTACCGACCTTGACGGCTCTCGAAAATGTAATCGTGCCGTTGGAGCTTCAAGGCGCTTCCAATCCCGGTAAGGTCGGAATGGACCTTTTGGACAAAGTAGGTTTGGCCGATCGCTTCCACCACTATCCAACGCAGTTATCAGGTGGGGAGCAGCAACGTGTGGCTCTGGCAAGGGCATTTTCGAGCAGACCCTCTATTTTGTTCGCCGACGAACCTACCGGAAATCTTGACGAAGAGACCGGCGAAAAAGTTGTGCAATTATTGTTCGACCTGAACAAAGAAGCGGGTACGACCTTGGTCATCGTATCACACGACCTTGAACTTGCGCAGAGATGTCAACGTATTCTTCGATTAAAAGGCGGAAAGATTTTGACGAACGAAACTACGACGCTATCGTGAGTATGGATCATAGGATTGTTAAAAAGGCCGGTTTTGATTGGTTGCTCAAAATGGCGTGGCGCGATGGTAAGGCCAGTGGCAAAAGGTTACTCTTATTTATGGCCTCGATAATTCTGGGAATAGCGGCCGTAGTTTCCATTCAATCGTTTGGTGATAGCCTGAAAGAGAATATTGCCCTGCAATCAAAAGCTTTGATGGGTGCCGATTTTATTATCGATAGTAACCAACCCCCGAACGAAAGGGTACAAGAAATTATCGACTCCCTTGGTGGTGCCAATGCAAAAGGGGTCAGTTTTCCTTCCATGGCGGTCTTTCCGAAACAGGGAGCAACGAAACTGGTTAATATAAAAGGGCTGGAGGGTGCTTATCCGTTTTATGGGGAGCTGGATACGAGCCCAGTTTCCGCCGCCACGGAATATCAAAAATCCGGAGGCGCTCTGGTCGATGCCACTTTAATGTTGCAATACGGTCTTCAGCATGGCGATTCGGTGAAAATCGGTAACATTGGTTTACCCATTATCGGTACGCTGATTTCCGCACCCGGGAGCACGGGGATTTCGACCTCCGTGGCGCCGCCGGTTCTGATTCCCTATCGATTTATCGAAGCGACTGGTCTTGTGCAGGTCGGAAGCCGTGTCGGCTACGATTTTTATTTTGTGGCCAAACCGAACCAAGATTTAAAGGAGTTGGACATAAAAATCGACCCGCTGCTCGATGCCGAGAACGCAGATCTCGATACACATACCTCGACGGGGCAACGCTTGGGCCGTCGCTATGAAAATTTCGGAAAATTTTTGAACCTCGTTGCTTTTATCGCCCTTTTATTGGGCTGCGTGGGCATTGCCAGTTCGGTGCATATCTACATCAAAGAGAAATTACAATCCGTGGCCGTGCTTAAATGTATCGGGGCGACACGTAAGCAAACGTTTTTGATCTATCTCATACAGATTGCAGGCATGGGGTTGGTCGGTGGCCTCATCGGGTCGTTCGTTGGGCTGCTTTTGCAACAGTCTTTCCCCTTGTTTTTGCAAGATTTCCTGCCTTTTGAAGTGGCCGTCTCGTTCTCGTTTCAACCTATCATATTGGGACTTTTGCTCGGTCTTTTTATGTCAGTGTTATTTGCGCTAACACCTTTGTTGGGCACTTGGTACGTTTCTCCATTACAGGTTTTACGAATACAGGAAAATGGCTCAAAAAAATCAAGGAAAGCCAACCTTTTGGTGCTATTGGCTATCATGGTCTTTATCTTTCTCTTTTCGTTTTGGCTTCTGCAAAATTGGAAATATGCCATGTCCTTTGTTATAGGAATTTTGGTCGTTTTTGCCATTTTGGCCGGTATCGCCACCGTGTTTATGAAGGCTATCAAAAAATACTTTCCGGCATCTTGGGGCTTTACGGCACGACAGAGTCTTTTGAACCTTTTTCGCCCGAACAATCAGACAATGGTCTTGGTCTTGGCTATTGGTGTGGGTACGTTCTTGATCAGTACGTTATATTTTTCCAAGGATATTCTGCTAGCCAAAACTTCTTTGGAAAAGACCGAGAACACCCCTAACTTGATTTTAATTGATGTACAGACCGAACAAAAGGATGCTGCTGCGCAAAGTATTGTTGAAATGGGATTACCCTTGCTAAACAACATTCCTATCGTGACCATGAGGATGCAAAAAATTAAAGACCGCTCGGTAAACGATATTCGGCTGGATACTTCTTCTACGATCAATCAGTGGATATTGAACCACGAGTTCCGCGTCACCTATCGCGATTCGCTGATCCCTTCAGAAACTTCGGAAGCCGGGAGCTGGCCTGCCGAACCCTCAGAAGCCAACTTGGTTCCGATATCCCTTTCCGATAATGTGGCACGCGATGCACAGGTTAAACTAGGGGATAGGCTAACGTTCAATGTACAGGGTGTTTTGATGGAAACCGAAGTGGCCAGTATCCGTGCGGTAGATTGGGGCCGTATGCAACTGAATTTTTCTATTTTATTTCCGACGGTAATTTTAGAAAATGCCCCCCAGTTTCATGTGCTGACAACGAACGCTCCGAACGAAAAAAAGTCCGCGGAAGTACAAATAGCGCTGGTACGTAAATTCCCAACGGTATCAATAATCGATTTACGGCAAGTCTTGGGTATTGTCGAAAATATTCTCGATAAGATTTCATGGGTTATCAATTTTATGGCCTTTTTTAGTATCCTAACGGGTATCATCGTGTTAATCGGGTCAGTACGAACGAGCAAATACCAACGCATAAAGGAAAGTGTATTGTTACGTACATTAGGTGCAAAAAGCAGTCAAATTTCAAAGATTGCAGCTTTGGAGTATCTTTATTTGGGCCTTCTTGGCAGTGGTATCGGAATACTACTTTCATTAATCAGTAGCCAGTTGTTGGCCTTATTCGTTTTTAAGACCGCCTTTATACCTTCATGGGTGCCGTTTCTTGTCGTATTGCCCGGCATCACGTCCTTGGTATTGCTTATCGGTCTTTCGAACAACAGAAGTGTTTTAAGAAGTCCGCCCTTGGAAGTACTGCGGAAAGAAGCTTCATAAAAAACAGGAAATCGGTATATTGGTTGTATGGGTTCCCTTTTTTTTAAACAGATTTTAAACGAATTCGTCATATGGAATTTAGAAAAATACCAAATACAGACCTGAACATCTCTAAAATAGGAATTGGGACCTGGGCCATGGGCAATGATTTTTGGGGCGATGTGGATGACAAAGAATCCATTGCTGCCATCGAAGCGTCGCTGGATTCGGGAATGAATTTTATTGATACGGCGCCGGCATACGGTGCAGGCCATGCGGAAACGATTGTGGCCAAAGCTATTCAGGGAAAAAGGGATAAGGTCATCATTGCTACCAAAACAGGCGTAGTTCGTACCTCGGATGCTTTTTTGAGGGATTTAAAACCGGAGACAATCTTAAAAGACATGGAAGAATCGTTGACGCGGTTGAATACTGACCATATCGATTTATATTACATTCATTGGCCCGATGTCAATACACCACTTGAAGATTCAGTAAATACATTGATTAAGTTATATCAGCAAGGTAAATTCCGGTATTTGGCCGTTTCTAATTTTACCATCGAATTGATGGAGCAGATTCAAGACATGACCGATATTGTCTGTTTACAGCCCAA
>RCNB010000081.1_pt1 | contig 73618 bp, 64 predicted proteins | sample 2041321 | NCBI WGS metagenome assembly RCNB01 (sample SAMN09708232, study PRJNA481090) | Marine sediment metagenome, whole genome shotgun sequencing project. | reverse complement strand
CCCCAAATATGAGGAAGAACCGTCAAGGTGAACCACCGAAAACGGAAATTTTTGAGCCACTTAAAAACTCATTCCTCTCTAAGCTGTTAAAAGGATTAGCAATAATTAATGCTATGCTCACTTTTATCGGTTCTGTCGCATCTGTAATATTTGAGCCAATTTTTAGAAGATAGTAGGAAACTTAAAAAACGTAAGTGCCTGAAGATTAGTCCAAATATTTATTTTGTTATGACCAAATTATTGTAAATTTTGACAGATGCGACAGAACCGCCTCAAATTTGTTTGGGATAATATCAATAGAAAAGTCTAGATAAGTGGGGGTTAAGTACTACCAGTTCAATTAGTGCAAATAGGTTCGTTTGAATTTTAGCAATCAACCTGAGTTCATAGGTAATGAGTCGCAGCGGATTAAAATTACTTTACTTTTTAACATTATAAAAAAATTAAAAAACAAAAAACGGTTTGGGAGTATTCCCAAACCGCTATTATTTATTCATACCGTTGCAAGTAAGTTATTTATTCAGTTTTTTTAATAATAATTCAGCAACAAGTTCTGATGATGCTGGGTTTTGTCCTGTAATTAACAAGCCGTCTTCCATTGCATAAGGCTCCCAGTCATCGCTTTTGGAATATACCCCTCCAGCCGATTTTAACATGTCTTCTACTAAAAAAGGTACGACATCGGTTAATTGTACCGCATCCTCTTCACTGTTTGAAAATCCTGTAACTTTCTTTTCTTGAACTAAAGGAGTACCATCGGTATTTTTAGTGTGTTTGAAAATAGCAGGCGCATGACATACTGCACTAACAGGTTTATTATTGTTGTAGAACGCTTCAATTAAAGCAATTGAGTTTTTATCTTCTGCTAAATCCCATAAAGGGCCATGGCCTCCTGGATAAAATACCGCATCGTAATCAGCCTGATTAATAATTTCTAATTTAATTGTTTTAGACAATATGTCCTGCGTCTCTTTATCCTCATTGAATCTCAATGTAGCTGGTGTTTGAAAATCTGGAGATGCACTGGTAGGGTCAATTGGAGGCTGTCCTCCTTTAGGCGAAGCTAAAGTAATTTGAACTCCTTTGTCCTTAAGGAGATAATAAGGCGCAGCGAATTCTTCTACCCAAAAACCTGTTTTTTGTCCAGTATTACCTAGTTCATCATGACTTGTTAATACAAATAGTATTTTTTTCATAGTTATTTTCTTTTCAAACGTAAGATTTATTTGTAGCTACAAAGTTATGCGAAGAACTTATGGAAAAAATTGATGTATGATAAGAAAGGATTATTGAGCAATTTCTTTCCGAATTCTACTCAGACTTTCTGTTGTGATTCCTAAATATGAGGCAATATGATAGTTTTTTACACTCTGCTCTATGTTAGGATACGTACGAATAAAGGAAGTGTAACTTTCTTTTGCTGATTGGGATAAGTTAGAAAGGATTCTCTTTTGAAAAGCAGCAAAACCCTTTTCCATTTTTTTTCTAAAGAAAGTTTCAAGTTGAGGAATTTCAACATATAAATCTTCCATACTTTTTCGGGAAATTTTATAAACTTGAGCATCCTGAATACACTCAATAGTCATTAGAGCTCTGGTTGTCGTAAAAAAAGCAGTGAAATCACTTATCCACCAATCTTGAATGGCAAACTGTAGTGTATACTCTTTACTAGAACTGTCTAAGAAATAAGTACGCAAGCAGCCATCGCAAACGTAGTATTGATTATAAACTACTTCATTTGCGCGTAAAATTATATCTCCTTTTTTTAGACTGATTAGCTCAAATTTGATTGCAATTAGATTGCTTTCTTCTAACGTCAAAGAGACATCTCTAAAAATTTCGAGTAGTATAGGGATTTTTATGTTCATACTGAAAACTCACAACTAGTGAACAGTCCGCAATTTATGGATTTCTTTAGCGTGACCTTATCAAATGAGTTGTATATGTTTTAATGAAGGTGGTAATAGTTAAAAAATTTATTTAAAGGTGGTATTATATATGCCATGTTTTTTGCCCTTATCTAGTCTCAAAAACCTTAGTTTTATCGAACTAAGAAAGGAATCCTTTTTCAATCTGTTTTTAAAATAAAAAGCTCAAAAGCATCAGCTTTCGGATTATACCCAACCTTGCTTACAGATTCAGTTATATCTAACCTTTTGTATCTATTATCAGAAACAGCGTTTAATACCTCGTACTGAATATTTTCGGTCTCGATACATCCGATTAAGAGTTGGTTAAGGTCATCTGGATGTAAGAAGGCACTTAAATCACGGGCATTCATTTCTACGAAGTCCTCTGGAAATTCATAATTTCCAATCCGCAAACAAATCGCTGAAATTCCAGTATTATATGCATAATAGGCCGCCAAAGCCTCTCCGAAACATTTTGAAACTCCATAAATGTTTTTCGGCTTTACGAGCATATCCTTTCTTACTTGGAGATCGGTCGGGTAGCTTTCTATGGTTTGTGCGCTGCTAGCAAAAACCAGCCTTTTGCAGCCTGATTTTACAGCAGCTTTGAAAATATTTTGAGTAGTTTTAATGTTCGTTTCCAATACTTCATCGGATTTTGAAACCGGGTCGACTATTGCTGCCAAATGGATTACCGTATCGATTCCTTTACATAGTTTTTCACAAACATCAAAGTCCTTCAAATTTGCTTGAATAATTTCTACATTTTCTGAAAAAGTATGCCCATCCGTTGTGATATCGACAATCCTAAACTCATAGTCATTGGTGAAGTTTTTTGCGAAATGTTTACCTATTTTTCCGAACCCTCCTGTTATCAAAACTTTTCTCATCGAATATTTTTCATTTTAAGCAGCTCAAAGGACGTATAATATGTTAGAATTATCAACTTATTGAATTATAATTTTTGGCACATAAAACGGCAAGTTTTTTGGGAGACCTTTTCCTAATTAAAAACCTTTTTTGAAAATGTCGCAAACGTGGTCTTTTTTAGAGACTCGTTATTTCGCCTTTTCAAGGATTTAAACTTTACCCGGTTGGATTAGTTCATTTCCGTCCAGATTGTTTCAAATCTTTCGCAAACTACTAGCATTTCTTCTGTCGGTTTCTCTCCGCTTTGCTCCATTGCGTTCGCAAAAAAGTTCCAATGTGCTTTTTTCCATTTTTTAAGCGGTTCAATTTTCGTTCCCATATCGAATTCAGCATAATCTTTAGAAATTTGATTAAATGGAATTGTGTCTACCTTTTTTATTTCAATTATTGCTCGTGCTTTCCCGTCAAAATCCGTTATAATATGTTTTGTTCCGATTTTTGGTAAATCAGCATTAGCTTCTTCAAACCAAGAATATAAAGAGGAACCTGCTTTCTTTTTTCCGTTTAAAGTTAATTCTGCTAACCGATTTGCGTCTTCTTCATTATTATGAAAATACCAAGAGTCTGGTAGTTCGTCTTTTTTGAATTCGGGATTTGATTTGGTGAAATTGTTCCACATTTCATAAACGGTTTTGTCAATTCCGTTTTCAGTTTTCATTTCATTTTTTGTTTCGCTTTTACAGCAAATTAAAATCAAAAACAGAATGAATGTTAAATATCTCATGTTTCTTTCGGTATTAAGGGCAACTATTATTTAGAGTAACAAGTTGCTATATTTCTATTTTAGGAGTAATTTAATTATATCTCATCAATCAAAGCAGCTGAGGGGCAATATTAAGCTAAATGTATAATATACGTTTGTGAGCCATAATGTTAAGAATATGAACATCCTTGATTGTATTTCTTAAAAGTATATTTAAACGACCCTTTTCTTGCACCAAGAGCTTCATTTTTTCTTTTAGCAGCAAAATCTAATTAGAGATGGGTTTAAATGAACCAGTTTAATTAAGTGAAAATTGGTTATTTAGAAATAATGTCAGGTTTTTCATTAAGTCACGAAATAAGCCTAAGTTTTTCGACTCTTTAGATAAGACGGTTTTTGTAATAAGTTTATAGAGGTCAGTAGATAAATACATAACTTTAAATCTAATAAATATAGGAGTTATATGGATATTTTCAAGGGTCAAAACCTTCAAGAGTTCTCCGATTGGTTCAAAACGGACTTGGATTGCAGGGAATATCTCTGAAAAATCAAATGGAAGGACAGTTTCAAATGCGTTAAGTGCAACCATGGGGCAGCGCAGGCCCGCAAGGACCTGTAACATCTGCGGCCATACGGAATCGTCCAGTGCCAATACACTTTTCCATAAGATCAAGTTCGGATTGCGCAAGGCATTTTTCATCTGCTTCGAAAAGTCGACCAGTACCAAAAGCCTGTCGGCAAGTTATATGGGGTTCGCTACGGGGTGACCGAGAAGACCGCCCGCCTTTTCATGCTCAATGTCCGCGAGGCCATGGAATCCAGTGGGAACGACCCTATGGAGGGAATCGTCCATGTAGACGAATTCGTTCTTGGCGGAGTCGAGAAAGGAAAGATAGGGCGCAGTTACAATGCCAAGAAAAAGAAGGCTGTCACAGCGGTCCAACTCACCAATGACGGGAACGTCAAGCGAATGTACGCCATGCGGATAGAGGATTTCTCGGCGCGGTCCCTACAATATATTTTCGTCAAGAACATTAGCAGGTCCGCCGAAGTGACCACCGATAAATGGAAGGGCTATAGGCCAATTGCAAAGGCATTTGACATTGCCCAAATAGAAAGTAACAACGGACTCAACTTCAAAGCACTACATACCATGATACACCAAATCAAGTCATGGATAAGAACGATCTATTCTTAGGTAAGCGACTTCAACATAATTCGGTATTTCAACGAGTTCTGTTTCAGGATCAACCGTTCACAGAGCAAAGAAACAATATTCAATAACCTCATATCAAAAATGGTCGGCAAGGATAAAATCTATCAGAAGAATTTGATATGTGCTTAACTACTGACCTATATATAGATTAAAAAAAATCCAGATGAACTAAGGGTATATCTTATTTTTTACGTCACATAGATGAAATAATTACTAAAATTCACAGTATAGTAATCGTAGATTTTTTCTTTAATTTTAGCTAACATGCCTATACGCCAATCTTGTATCCTATTTTTTCTTTTCACCAACGCTTGGTGTGGTGCTCAGAAACAGTTTGCGTCCGCTAATTCCATTCCAGCGAATGCTATTGATGCAGAAAAGGTCTATTTGCAATTGACAGGTAAGGCTTTTAATACCTCAGAAGTAATTTGGTTCAAAGGCGTCGTAGCAAATGCTTTTAATAACTCCCCGTCCGATATTAGTGGGGTTCTGCACGTAGAATTGATTGATCCCATTGACGAACAAATAGTAGACCATAAATTACTGAAATTAGAAAACGGAATAGCGGAAAACTTTTTTCAATTACACGCCAATTATCCAGAAGGCAAATATTTGATACGGGCGTATACCGAATGGAACAAGAACTTCGGGGCCGATTTCATCTTTTCAACGTATGTAGATGTCTTCCATTTCCAAAGACCAGAAGATAAAATCGACCCTATTCGAGATATTACAGTTACCAAAGAATTAAATAGTGAAACCGTCTCTGTCTCTTCAATGCTATTTCCGAACGAATTGGACAGCCTGCATAAAGGCAAGGCGATGTTATACTTAAATTGGGGAAATGGAACCGACTCCATAGAAATCAAACAAAAAAAAAGCAGACCCGTCCCTGTGGAATATGACATAGCAAATGATGTAAAGGTGATTAGTTATCGATTAAAAACCGAAAGTAAGAGTTATTCTAAATCCATTGTTTTGGATGAGAATGAGGGTTCATTAAATTTTTTCCCCGAAGGAGGAGCCTTGGTAAACGATATAAAAAGTGCCATGGGCTTTAAGTACCTAAACTATAAAGGCAAAGGAGCCGAAATAGAAGGGGTTATAGTTGACCAGGAAAATAATGAACTGTCAACCTTTAAAAGTAACCACTTGGGTATGGGTAAAATGGCCTTGCTACCAGAAATGGGTAAAGGCTATTTTGGAGTTGTTCAATCCAAAAAGGGCACAACTTATAAATATCCTATTCCGATGGCTAAACCACAAGGTTCAGTTATGCGAATTATTTCTAGAATGCACATGAAGCTTATTGTTTTGGATGCGAAACCCGCAATAACCGATAGCATCTTCGTAAAACTTTACCACCGAGGAAAGGATATTTACATGCAAAAGGCATTGATGAAAAAAGGAAAGTTTAATTATTCTTTCATAAGCAGCAGCTTGCCAAACGGACTTATAGGAGCAACTTTATACGATTCAAAACATAAGCCCATCGCCGAACGCCATTTCTACAATCATAAGCCCGAAGATAATCTGGATATAAAAGTTGAAATGGACAAAAACGAATATAAAACCCGTGATAGTGTAGTCGTTCGCATTCGTTCAACCAAAGGAAAACAACCTACACCATCTTCAATATCTTTAATGGTGGTGAACAAAGACTATTTTGAGCAAACAAATCGTAGCCAAAAAAATATGGTTTCCTATTTTATGCTGGAATCAGATATCAGGGGTGAAATCGAGAAGCCCGCTTATTATTTTGAGCATGAAGATCATCTGAAAGATCTTGATTACTTGATGCTTACCCAAGGCTGGACGAATTATAAGTACGATAAACCCCAAAAACCTAAGATAACTCAACCTGAAAAAGGACTAAGGCTCTCTGGGTATGTTGGCGGAGTGCAGAAGATAAAAAGACGAAAGCGTTTTCAAAATGACACCTGCAATTTGGCATTAATGACTTTTGGAGAAGAAATCAAGGCCTATAATCAAGAAATCGATACTACCGGATATTTCAATTTCAGTCTCGAAAATAGTTACGGAGATGGAAATAAAATTGTGATACAGCCTACATCTTCCGGTCGAAAGAGTGCAAACTTTAAAGTTCGTATCACTAAAAGAAAGATCCCAGAGATAGCTTATGAAACCGAAGTAGTTATCGCTCCCGTAGATAGTATCATAGAAAAAACCATAAGTGAACGCATCGTAAAAGATATCGCTCTAGACCCTTATTTATTACCAAATACCATCGCATTAAACGAGGTGATTGTTAGTGACTACATTTTGACCCCAGAAAGGGAAGAAATGAGCAAATTACATGGTTTGCCTGATGTTGTCATTAATAGTAACGAGCTAATTGCCAAAGCAAAAAATTGGACTGGAACACTTTATTCATGGTTGTTGTTTAACTACCCCCAAGAGCTTTCCATTAGATTGGTTAAGCGTGCACCTAGTCTTTTATATGAACGTCGCGTCCCTGGTACGGCTTTTACCTATGGAAGGCTTGGGCGCACACCTAGTTATTCATACGCCGAAGTACACGGTGCGGGTTTTACCTATATTCTAATTGATGGAATACCTGTAAATAATAACAATTTTAGCCTAGTACCTGATATACCTATTAAAGCGGTCAAAAGCGCTGAAATTATAAGAAATACTGGTGCTAGTGCTAACCGCTATTTTCGCGAAACATTTCCTAAAGCCCCACTCGGTGCCAAGCCTCCGGAGTTTCCTGCGATTTTAGCTATTTATACGTATTCGGGCAAAGGTTTTTTAGGGGCTTTCCCAGAAGGATCAAACTTATTACTCGACTCTGCTCCAGAGTTCGCTCCCCAAAGGGAGTTTTATAGCCCGGCTTATGATGAACCTGATACCGATTTTGATGTGCCTGATCTGAGGACACTGATACATTGGGCACCCAATATTAGTACCGATACCCAGGGAAATGCCACCGTGAAGTTTTTTAATGGCGACATCACGGGAAAGGTGATGGTCATTTGTGAAGGCATCTCAATTCTTGGAGATGGAATAGGTCAAGGTGAAATATCTTACGATATTATTGAATAAGATGTATAATTGAATTCTTTATGGAATTTGAGGAGACATCAATTAATGATCTGAAGGCTAAAATTAGTTTGTAAATTCATAGTTTTTTCTAAATGCAAGATTTTGTAATTGTCCTTTGTGAGTTTATTTAAATGACCGTTGAGAGTAAACGAATGGCGGTTTTCGAAAAGTCTAATTATGGGTAGGTTTAAGTATACCTCTTTTCTTTAAGGAGTTTTGGGGAATAGCTTTTCATTTGAAAAAACTTCCTGTAAATTGAGATTTAGAGATATCTGTAATTTTTCTCGTGTCAGGTTTTCTTCTTCGGACAGACCCAATAATAAAGCGATATCTACATTAACATATTGTACTTTGAAACCAGCACCTATTGGAACAAAGGAAGCTGTGGGATATAAATGGAATAAAAAGGCAGGCACTGGGCATAAGCTCGGAGGTGACCCAGAAGGATTAAGTGAGGAGGAGTATCCTCTATGTAATTCATGTAATTCATGTAATTCAAAAATGATCTTTTACGCACAAATTGATTCCATAGGTGACAAATACGATTTGGCAGATTGTTTGGTAATTCATCAGTTTGTATGTTTCGATTGCTTCGAAGCAAGTAGTCAATTAACACAAACGATAGTTTAAATAAAGGATAAAAAAAGTTTATTTACATCTGTCGAGAATCACCGCTTTTAGAAATCTTCGACAAGATAATTGCGAACGATATTAGGACATAATGTAAAACTGCAGTCGTTCTTTTTTTCCAAATAAATACTGGATAAATTGCGTTATAGAGATTCTGGATAAACTTCAAAACAAAGACCATGAAATTAATGTCTTTATATCTAGTAGTGATTTTAGCGACAGGCTGTAATAAGAATGACAATAACATAATCGACCAAGATCCAAACGCAGGTCCGGAAACAGGGCTCTTAGAAAATCGAAAAATTGTCGTTTCTGGAGAAGAAAGGGATTACCACTTATATATTCCACAAAACCCTGTCAACGCTCCAGTTGTGATGCTTTTTCATGGTAATGAAAGTAACAATGACGAAATATTGGACCTGACCAATGTCAAAGCTCCTTATAAAATTTGGTTGGACATTGCGGCACAAGAGAACATCATTTTAGTTTTACCCAATGGATCAGAAGGTTCGTGTGGCGATAATGGTTAGAATGATTGCTGAAGCGATTCAGAAGGCAACCCCAATTCCAACGATGTGCTATTTACCAGTAATCTAGTTGACGTTGTTCAAAACGAATATCAGGCCAACTCATCTAAAGTTTTTACGGTGGGCACTTCGAATGGAGGGCACATGGTAATTCGATTAGCTCAAGAAATCCCCGATAAACTAAAGGCTTTTGCCTCAATAGTTGCCTCAAATCCTGTCAATACGTAATGCGCAAATTCCATTTTACCAACTTCTGCACTCATAATGAACGGTACAGAAGACCATATACTTCCATATAAAGGCGGTCAAATGAAAAGTAACAGAGGCGAAATCTACTCCGCTCAAGAAACAATTCAGTATTGGATAAACAGAAATCAAACCGACACGACACCGCTAATAGGTGATTTTGATAATACTAATACGACCGACAATTGTACCATAACAAAGCATTTATACTTGAACGGCACAAATAATACCGAGCTGGCTTTCTATGAGGTTATTGGCGGGGGCATACCGAACCCAGTATCGCAGAGAGATATAGTAATCTATTCAAATTGTTGGTAAAGGAGCAAAATGGTGATATTGAAATGGCAAAAGAAGTTTGGGGTTTCTTTAAAAACAAATGAAAGGCACAAAGGGGATAAACCACAACTAATGCCAACCATAGTTCCCATGAAAAGCCTTAGCACAACTTTAAAAGTTCAAGTAAAGGATTATTTGAATCCTGCAAAAGTGCATCAAAAAGTATCTTTGTCCGGAAAATCAAATGATTAAGCAACTATATTTGTGTTCACATATCAAAGGTTACCCTTTATTGTGAAAAACACAGCAACTTTATTAATTTTTGTCTTATTCGTAAGCACATTTTGCTACGGACAAAATACCTATACCTATTCCCAACCGAAAGGACTTGCAGACGGGTGGAAAACGAACAATCTAAAATCACAGAATGCTGACACAGCATTGATCTATAAGTTATTCAGCCAAATAAAAAATAGAAAAAATAAAGTCCATAGCGTTCTATTGATAAAAAATGACCAACTAATTATTGAAGAGTATTTTAACGGGCATTCGGCAAACAAACCTCACGACCTTCGTTCAGCTACAAAGAGTATAAGGTCAATTTTAATGGGAATTGCAATTGAAAAAGGTTTTGTCGATAGCGTTGACGACCCAATATCAAAATATCTCAAAAGCCCAGTACCAAACAAAAATTTTGATGCGAGAAAAAATAAAATCACAATCAGACATCTAATGACAATGTCAAGCGGACTTGATTGTAATGACTGGGACAAGAAATCAGAAGGACAAGAAGACAAGGTTTATAAAAAAAAGGATTGGCTTCAATACACACTTGACCTACCTATGGTAAACGACCCTGGAACAGTTTCAAATTATTGTTCGATGGGCGTAGTTCTGATAGCAGAAATAATAAGTCAAGCTTCGGGAATGACAATAGATAAATTCGCGGAACAAAATTTATTCAATCAATTAGGCATTACCAATGTATTTTGGGGCCATACTTCCGATAAAGAGGTTATTCCTTCGGGCAAGAGGTTGTATATGACCTCACGTGATATGGCTAAAATTGGGCAATTGATACTTAACAACGGCATGTGGATGGGAAAGCAAGTTGTATCCGAAAAGTGGATTGAGGAATCTACCACCCCAAAAACTAAAATCACAGGAATTGATTTTGGCTATTTATGGTGGAACATTCCCTTTAAGCTGAACGAAAAAGTGATTGTTTCTAAAACTGCAACTGGAAATGGCGGACAATATATTATGATTCTTCCAGAAATGGATATGGTAGCTGTATTTACAGGAGGTGCTTATAATTCGCAAGACGATAAATTGGCTTTTGCTATAATGAAAGACATCTTTCTACCGACATTCATGCGCTAAAAATAGTAAAGACTAATTTTTTTACTTGTTGATTACCTAAACGAAAACCTTACTCAAAAAGCGATCTTTAGGTCCGCTGGATTGTACTTCGGACGAATCTCGGAAACGAGCATAACCGTTACCAAAGTCAAATAAAAGATAATTATACCCTTTTTCTTTACTGCAATTCAGTCAGTCAGACAAAAATGAAGATCGCGTTAAATAATGAAAATATAAGGAGTACTTATTTCTCGAGCCTTAAGACGGCAAATTTGCCTTTATTCCATCCATGGACAAGCAAATATAGCTGCTTTGATCCATTTTCAGTTTCGACAAAATGGGGCCAGACCTGATGAATATTGGTTAAGACCGGAATATCCAAATCTCCAGGAATAATCGTCGATACGAGCTTTTCGCCTGTATGCACATAGATAGGGGCCGATTTCTGTTCACCAATTGCACTCAAAGCATTCAAGAAGAAATGCTCCGTTTTATAGGAGATATTACAGACGAGGCTACCTTCTGGGATATCTTTAAAGGTTTCCACAAACTTGCCCTTCTTCGTAAATTTTACAACCTGACCTGCAGCGCGATTGGCCACGAGGACGTGATTATCGTGGGCATATACGCCATGTGCTGTCTTAAATTGGCCGGGGTTATCTCCCTTTCCTCCCCATGCAAGCTTCCCCCAACTCCAAACACCATTTTTTTCTTTTATCGTCATTACGAAATCGCCTTCGGAATAACCATGGGCTACATATATCGTACCTTTCAGGTAGGCTACATCTGTTACCCCAAAATTGCTATCCACAGATGAAAAGAATTCATTAGCAGGAGCAAACTTGAACTCGTTTCCGGTAGGCTTCAAGATTTCGCTTACAATCGTTCCATCGAGGGTTAATACAAGTACTCTTTTCCCCTCTTGCGCTATTGCAAGGTGTTTCACGCCTTTATGAATAAAGAAAACTATTCCATGGATGTTATCCTTTAAGCGTTCATCAGTTCCTATGATATTCCATTTTGTAAGATCTGGGCTGATCGAACAAAGACCATACCCCGGAATACCTGTATAAGCGATTCCTGTTTCGGGGTCTTCATTAAAACCTCCATGCATTCCCGGTTCAAATTCATGGGCATCTTTGGGAAAAGCATCAGTTAACACCTGGTCAAAGGAAAAAATGAACTCCCCTTGGCCGGTTACCAGTTTTGCTCGCCTGGCAATCTGATCGGATTGCCTGGGACCATGCTCGTGATTATGTGCTATACCAGCATAATCATGCGAATGATGCGTTTGGTCGTAAACGCCATGCGTCTCTTGCGCCATTGAGGTGTAAGATAACCCCAGAAAGGAAATGATTAACAGTGCGGTAAGTGTTGTTCTTTTTATCATGGCTGATCTTATATTAATTTTGAAAAGGTAATCATTTCCCCCTTAACATTAACATTCAACCAGCTACAATTTTGCCTATTTTCTGCACTATTAATAGGCAGAGACCATGTCAGCTAATTGCGAGACTTTGCTTCCAAGTACCGATATAATGAGGGGATGGTTTTATCTGTATATTTATATCTCTTAAAGTTCAAATAAAGGATTAGTTATCTTAACTAATTAAGATACAGGTAATAACTATATTCATTGTTAGTGATAATTATCAACTATACACACTGACCATTATGAAAAATTATTTATTATATATCGCAATAGCTCTCATCCTAATAAATTGTCGGCAAAAGGAAGGTGTTGCAAATCTCGAAAAACCAACAAATCAAATAGTAATCGGTCAAATAGACAGCGTTTATTCCAACATATTAGATGAATCGCGTAAAATATGGGTACATATTCCAGAAAGTGCAATAAACAGCCTATCGAATACTACTAAATACCCAGTCTTATATTTATTAGATGGACCAGGGCATTTTTATTCTGTAACTGGAATGATCAAGAAACTAAGTGGAAGTACGATCGTTCCCGAAATGATAATTGTTGCTATCCCAAATACGGACAGATCGCGAGATTTGACACCTACACATGTCGATTTTGATTTCTTTTCAGGCGATAGCATTCAATATTCTTCAGGCGGAGGTAACAAGTTTCTTGACTTCATGGAGGAGGAATTGATTCCACATATAGAGAAAACATATCCAGTATCTACATATAGGACTTTTGTTGGTCATTCATTTGGTGGTTTGAGTGTTATTAACGCTCTTATAAGCAGGCAGCACCTTTTCAATAATTATGTAGCAATAGACCCAAGTTTATGGTGGGATGATCAAGCTTTTTTAAAAGTAGCTGACTCCATCTTATCGGTAAATAAGTTCGATGGGAAAGCTTTGTACGTTGGGGTTGCAAACACAATGGATGAAGGGATGATAATTAATGAAGTTAGAAATGATACCACTAAGTCCACAGCCCATATCAGATCAATATTACAATTTGTGAATTCAATGGATATTCAAAATGATAATGGTTTACTTTTTGAATGGAAATACTATAATGATGATGACCACGGTAGCGTTCCTCTTATTACCGAGTATGATGCACTCCGTTTTCTTTTCCCATGGTACGCCATTCATGGATTAAATCGTTTTTATGATTCTAATAGTAACACATCCGCAGAAGAATTGATTGATTTATTAAGTTCTCACTATAAAAACGTTTCGGGCCATTTTGGTTATCCAGTTCTTCCCCCAAACGAACTTATTAATTCAATGGGATATAGATTTATGAATAATAGCATGCCGGACAAAGCCTCTGCATTATTTGATTTGAACATTCAGAATTATCCCAAAAGTTCAAATGCTTATGATTCTAGAGGTGATTGTTTTTTAGCCCAACAAGACTCAATCAAAGCACTTGAATATTTTACCATGGCCTTAGAAGTTGGGAGTAATGATTTTTCTCAAGAAAAAATAGATATGTTGAAGGAGAAATTAAAGGAATAAGCATAAAAAGTCACTAACAAAGATATATAAAGGGCATTCAAACGCACTTTATACCAACCGTTTGTAAAGTTTAAATAAACGATGATGTTTATAATCCAATGGGGTGAAAATTACCCTCACTAATCAAACGAGGGTAATTTTTTACCTTCGTCCGCCTGTATTATAGTAGGAATCTTTTGTGTTTGATTTAATACCGCATTATACTAAATCAATAGTTTTACGATTTAAACTTACAAGCACCGCAGCTATTAGAAAGTCCATAACATTTACTGAGCAACAAGATGCTTGAATAAAGCAACAAATCGAAAAGGGCGACTTCACAAATGATAGTGACTATATTAGGGATTTGGTACGACATGATTAAGCCAATCATCGACGGATAAACGAGTTGGAGTCCACCTTAAAAGAAGGTCGGGATAGTGGTAATAGCGATAAGAACGTCTCGGAAATTATGCAAGAAGTGGAAGATTGAATGAGAGCCGATGGCCGATTATAAACTCTCAAGACTTGCTGCCCAAGACAAGATATAGCTAACATCTATGAATGAGGCATTCTTAAGTTTGATCTTAAACAAGCGTAGTTATACTTAAGAGAAATGGAGATAAGTTTGGAAGTTCTCACCCAACGACCTGAAATTGGTATTGACTCTTTTTCTTGACCATACGACTACTGCGGTTTCAGCAAAAGGCACATGTTATTGTTTATAAAAAGGAGGATAACGATATTCGAGTTATTCGGACCTAAGGGAGTAAGGAAGTAAGATGCGTTTTGTTAGACACTTATAGCATTTCTCAATAAACTTCTTTTACTCTAATTCTATTTTACCGACATTTAAATACAAAAAAGTTCATATAAAATACAAATGGAATCCGGTGCGCAATTCGGTGCGCGTTTTGAACGTATACATTTTAACTTATTGAACATCATATGATTACATAAGGGTTCGAGCCCCATCTAGGTTACTAAAAAGTTAAGTCTTCAGGCTTAGCTTTTTTTGTTTATTTTCGCCTTTGAAATTTTGCGCACGTGGCGGAATTGGTAGACGTGCCAGCTTGAGGGGCTGGTGGCCATTAGGCCGTGGAAGTTCGAGTCTTCTCGTGCGCACTAAGAGCTATTCTTTTAACGAATGGCTCTTTTCAATTTATTACGGCCTATTTCTTGGTAAATTTCATAATTTTAAGCTAATTTCTACTAAAACAACCTACTCTTAACGAGGAATCTTAAATTTATATTAGTAGATTTGTTTAACGATGAACAATAAACGATGAACAATGTAAAAAAGAAATTTAGCATCCGAGATTTAGAAAATCTCTCGGGTATTAAAGCTCATACGATACGTATTTGGGAAAAAAGGTACAATCTGCTATCCCCAGACAGAACCAACACCAATATAAGATCCTATTCCCTGGGCAGTCTACAAAAATTGTTGAACATCACTCTTTTGTATAATAACGGCTATAAAATATCGAAAATAGCCAAGATACCCGAACAAAATATTCCGTTACTGGTACGCGAAATTGTATCCAAGAACAGCGTTAAGAGCCACGCCATCAATGCTTTTAAAGTAGCCATGATTAATTTCGATCAAACTCTTTTCATGGGTACTTATAACAGTCTTTTGGCCGAAAAATCTTTTCGTGAAATTTTTATGGATATTTTTATACCCTTATTGAACGAAATGGGTATGTTGTGGCAAACGGATACAATAAGCCCGGCTCATGAGCATTTTATTACCAGCTTGATTAAACAGAAAATACAAATCCATACCGAAAATCTTCAGCATTTAGAGCCTAGTAAGACCGATAAGATATTCGTGCCATTTTTGCCCGATAATGAAATACACGAAATCGGTTTGCTTTACATTAATTACGAGATAGTTTTGAGAGGTTATAAATCAATCTATCTTGGGCAGACGGTACCTTTGGAGAATTTAAACGAGGTCATGCACTACTTCGATAATCTTTATTTTATATCTTATTTTACCGTAGAACCTAATAAAGACCATATTGATCGCTACATAAAAGATTTCGCTGGTATTGCCAAAAACTATAGCAACCCTAATCTTTGGATACTCGGTCGCCAAGTACAATATGTAGACGAAAAAAATCTGCCATCATTTATAAAAACATTTACTTCTATCAACCAGATTTTAGAACGATTATAATGCTTTCATTTCCCATACTAAAATTAGCATGTCTAAAAAAATTATCATCATAGGTTCAGGCTTTTCATCATTATCGGCCTCATGCTATCTGTCAAAAGCGGGTCATGAAGTCTCTGTATATGAAAAAAACGAAACCATTGGTGGTAGGGCCAGACAATTAGTAAAAAAAGGTTTCACCTTTGACATGGGGCCAAGTTGGTACTGGATGCCTGATATCTTCGATAAATTTTTTGCTGATTTCGAAAAAAAAACCTCTGATTACTATCAGCTTGATAAGTTGAGCCCGGCCTACAAGATTTTCTTTTCAGACGATGTCATTACCATCGGGGATTCGATGGAAAAAATATGTACAGAGTTTGAGCGTATCGAACCGGGAAGTGCCAAGCACTTAAAAAAATTCATGGCCAAAGCAAAAAAAAATTATGATATCGCTATCAACAAAGTGGTATTAAGGCCCGGCCTTTCACCATTGGAACTCATTACACCTGAAACCGCTTTGCGTGTTGATCAATTTTTCAAGACCATTAGTGGTGAGGTAAGAAAGAAATTCAAAAACCCAAAATTGGTTTCTACTTTGGAGTTTCCTGTCCTATTCTTAGGCGCCAAACCCAGTAAAACGCCCTCATTTTACAACTTTATGAATTTTGCCGACTTTGGGCTGGGCACTTGGCATCCTAAAGGTGGTATGTACGAGATTATCAAAGCGATGAAAAGCTTGGCCGAAGAATTAGGTGTTCGGTTTGTTACGGAGAGTCCAGTAGAAAAGATACACGTAAAAAATAAAACAGCGACAGGTATCACGACCAATGGTAAAGTGATTAATGCCGATGTTGTACTCAGCGGTGCAGACTATCATCATTCCGAAACGCTCTTAGAACATAATTATAGGCAGTACTCAGAGGCCTACTGGGATAAAAAGGTTTTCGCCCCATCCTCATTATTATTTTATATTGCATTTGACAGAAAATTGAAGAACATAGAGCATCACAATCTATTTTTCGATACCGATTTCGAGCAGCATGCCCAAGAAATATACGATAATCCCAAGTGGCCTCAGAATCCGCTTTTTTATGCCAATTTTCCATCGGTAACTGATGACTCTATGGCCCCGCAGCATTCGGAGACTGGTTTTTTTCTTGTGCCAATTGCTCCGGACCTCGAAGATACGCCTGAATTGAGGTCACAATATTTTGATATTATTGTAGACAGATTCGAACAACTCACTTCACAAAATATAAGAAATAATATTATATTTAAAGAGTCATTTTGTGTGAACGATTTTGTAGCGCAGTACAACTCATATAAAGGAAACGCTTACGGAATGGCAAATACACTGAGACAAACAGCTTTTCTAAGACCAAAATTAAAGAGCGGCAAAGTAAAGAATTTATTCTTTACGGGACAATTGACAGTACCTGGCCCTGGAGTACCGCCAGCCCTGATTTCAGGAAAATTAGTGTCCGATCTGATAATAAAAACCTTTAAGATCCCATTATGAAGGCTATATTCGACAAAGTTTCGTACAGTTGTAGTAAAATCGTTACAGAATCATACAGCACATCTTTTACATTGGCGACCAAAATGCTGGCAACTTCGATTCGAGCCGATATCTATAATATTTATGGTTTCGTAAGGTTCGCCGATGAAATCGTCGATACGTTTCATGACTATAATAAGGAGAAACTCTTTGACAAATTCGAAACTGATCTGAACGAGGCTTTACAGGACAAAATTAGCTTAAATCCCATTTTAAATTCTTTTCAGCATACCTACCATAAATATCAAATCTCATACGATCTGGTCGCTTCTTTTATGAAAAGCATGCGAATGGACCTTTTTAAGAATACGTACCGAACCGAGCAAGAATACAAAGAATATATTTATGGTTCGGCAGATGTCGTAGGCTTAATGTGTCTGAGAGTCTTCGTGAATGGTGATGAAAAAAAATACGAAGATTTAAAAGAGACGGCCATGGCATTGGGCTCGGCCTTTCAGAAAGTTAATTTCCTAAGAGATCTAAAAGCAGATTTCGAAGAACTCAACCGTAGTTATTTTCCAAATACGAACTTGAGGGAACTCGATGAGGCTTCTAAAACCAGAATTGTAAATGAAATTAAAGCTGATTTTGAATTGGGTTACTCGGGAATCGTAGAATTACCGAACGAAGCCAAATTCGGTGTTTACACAGCCTACAAATACTATTACAAACTGCTTAAAAAATTACAGAACACTCCGCCTTTGGAAATCAAAAACGCGCGTATTCGGGTACCTAATTACGAGAAATTTGGTCTATTAGCAAAGTCTTATGTCGATTATAAATTAAAGTTGGTATGAGGGACCTATAATTACCCTTTATTGGTTAAAAGTGATTACACCTTTAATCATCAACCATGCATAAGATAAACTTTCCGAAAATGGGTTTTTATTAAAAGAATATAAAAATTTATAACTACTAATTTTTAGCAATGAAGAATTTATTTTGGATACTAATTTTTCTAGGAACCTTCTCCATAATGGAATTTATGGCTTGGTTTACCCATAAATATATCATGCACGGTTTCCTTTGGAGCCTACATAAAGATCATCATAAAAAAGACCATAACTCGTGGTTTGAGCGCAATGACGCATTCTTTATCTTCTATGCAATTGTTAGCATGTCATTTTTCTATTTTGGCGCGAATGGCGTATGGTATGCCTTCCCTATCGGTTTCGGTATTTTAGCATATGGGGTTGCCTACTTTATTGTACATGACATTTTTATTCACCAAAGGTTCAAACTGTTACGTAGCGCCAACAATTGGTATGCAAAAGGAGTAAGAAGAGCTCATAAAATGCATCACAAGCACCTGGGAAAAGCTGATGGCGAATGTTTCGGAATGCTTTTGGTGCCCTTTAAATATTTGAAAAAATGACAGTTTATGGAGAAAGCGATTGTAATAGGCGCAGGTATTGGTGGCCTTGCAACTGCTTTACGTTTAAGGTCTTTTGGTTATGAAGTGCAGATTATAGAAGCCAATGCTTACCCCGGCGGTAAATTGCATTTCATTCAGATTGATGGATACCGTTTTGATTTGGGTCCCTCACTACTAACTATGCCCCATCTGATAACAGAGCTTTTCGAACTTTTTGGGGTCGATCCATCCAAGAGCTTCCAATTCGAGAAAAAAACAAATATCTGTAATTATTTCTGGGAAGACGGCACCCTATTTTCCGCATCTTCTAACAGAAATTCTTTCGTGCAAAACGCTTCCCTAACCTTTGACGAACCCGAGGTTGGTATTTCAGACTACCTTGATCGCAATACGAAGAAATACAATCTTACTGCACCTTTGTTTTTAGAAAAATCCCTGCACAAAATCGGAACTTATCTATCGATAGCAACGCTAAAGTCTATCCTCCAAATCGGAAAATTAGATATTAATATCTCGCTTAACAAGCTCAACGAAAAGACCTTCGAGAGCCGAAAACTACAACAACTATTCAACCGATATGCTACTTACAATGGCTCTTCGCCTTATATGACGCCTGGTATAATGTCAATGGTTCCTCACCTCGAAATGCACTATGGTACTTTTTTTCCCAAGGGCGGAATGCACCAAATCGCAAGAAGCCTCTATACCTTAGCCCTAGAGCAGGGGATTCATTTTAACTTTGAAGAACGCGTAGAGAAAATCAATATCCAGAAAGGGATAGCAACCGGAGTGACTTCAAATCTAAAAAAATATAGTGCGGACATCGTCGTTAGCAATATGGATATATTCCCGACCTATCATCGGCTCTTACGAAACGAAAAAAAGCCGATAAAGACCCTTGCACAAGAGCGTTCAAGCTCTGCACTAATTTTTTACTGGGGTATTTCAAAGGAGTTTCCTGAACTTGATTTGCACAACATTATTTTCAGTGATGACTATGAAGGTGAATTCGGTTCATTGTTCGATAAAAAGATCTTGCACGACGACCCCACCATATATATTAATATTACCTCAAAACATGAAATATCAGATGCCCCCGAAGGCCATGAAAACTGGTTCGTGATGATTAATGCGCCAGGTAACTACGGGCAAGATTGGGTCGCACTTCGAAAAGAGGCAAGAAGGGCCGTGATTTCAAAAATCAATAGGGTGCTGCATACCGATCTCGAATCATTGATTACTGTAGAACATATACTTGACCCTGTAGGTATCGAAACCGCGACCAGTTCGTATCGCGGGGCACTATATGGCGCTGCTAGCAATAACAAGTTCGCCGCCTTCTTGAGGCATCCCAATTTTTCTAGGAATATAGAGAACCTTTATTTTTGTGGGGGATCGGTACATCCAGGAGGTGGCATTCCCCTTTGCCTACTTTCGGCTAAAATTGTGGCCGACCTTGTGCCTAAACCTACTCCCCATGCTCAATCATAGTTCAATGAATAAGGTTTACATAGCCACGGGCATCGTATGGCTGTTCCACATCTCGGCACTTATCGGCATCACTTTAGGCCATGTGGATTGGTTCATGGAAAAAACTCCCTTAAATCTCGGCTTATGCCTCATTCTGTTTCTTTTCGTATATCCGATTCGAACGATGAAACAAACTACTGGCTTTCTTATTTTTTTCTCAGGAGGTATGTTCGCAGAGTGGCTCGGGGTAAAATACGGTCTTCTTTTCGGCACGTACGAATATGGAAACAACTTTGGCCCAAAACTAGACGGTGTGCCATATCTTATCGGTACATACTGGGCGCTGCTCACTTTTGCCACTGCAAGTATTGTTGACTATATTTCGAAATCAGTTATAGTGAAAATTGTCGTAGCGGCTCTGCTCATGACGCTATTGGACTTTTTTATGGAACATAGTGCGCCACGCTTTGATTTTTGGAGATTCGAAGGCGATTTGGCCCCACTTCAAAACTACATTACTTGGTTCGTACTCGCCCTTCTTTTTCAAGGTATTCTTCGCTATCTGAAAACCACTGGTGACCGTTTCTTTTCGCTAAACCTATACTTGGCACAGCTGATTTTCTTCGTCTATTTTTATTTTCTAGAAGTGTAGGTCGAAGTCTCCTTCGAGCAATTCACCTTCTGACCGATAAGGCTGAAACCTAGAGAAGAGCTCTTCTTTGTACCAATTCAATTGTCGCGTTCTTTGTATTGCCTTTTTGTGACCCTCGCTACCATAGGCGAATTGCATAAGTGACTCCTTGTCTTTCCAAAGACTGAATGTAGCCATCTGAGAAAATGGCACTTCGCCGATTCCTTTGGTATAAATCAAACCTGTATTGCCCTCGAGTGTTTTTTGTGATTCAGGTACATCTCTCCAAAACCTCCATAGCATGTGTTTTTTGATAGTTGCCCTAGTCAATACCGCCAGATATGGGTTTTCGGTGTCTAACGTATCACTTATCGTAAAAGGATTTTTCTTCGACCACTGCCCCTTGGCCGTAATATTTTTCATGAAAAGCGTCCATCGACGACTGCTTCGCATTTGATATCGGCGAATCAATGATGAGTTCTCGAAAAACTCATCTGCCGCTCTTTCGTTCTGCCAGACCTGAAGAATTGCGTAAGTGGACCAATCAGGTAAAGGATTAAAGCTAGACTTTCCGCTTCCCATAAGTTTATAGGTTTCCAGTCCAGATATTTCAGACATAGGGCCATGAGCGAATTGCATCATCAAGAAGGCCCAGAGTTTTCCTTTTAAATCGTTGAACTTAAAAAAACTAATCGTTGTTATTTGCGACATGCGAGGGAGGTATTTTTAATTTTCTATATGCTCTCGAACGTATACACTATCTGAGAAAAGTTCATGTATACTCGGACAGTTCTAATACATACTGTCCAGGTACGCTAATACTATTCTTCATTTCCTATCAAAAACATATATTTTAACGAATTTTTTAATTTTTCAAAATTAAGGTTATCGTTCATTAAGAAGGTCATCCAATAATTGATAGACTTTATCATTGTTCCAGTCCGAAATTGCGGTTTGATGAATTACAACACTTCCATTTTTATCCAAAACATAAACTCCTGATGGTTTTAAAAGCGTTAATGGGCTTGGTTCTCCAATAATTTGATAGGTAATCGGAAAAGTATACCCTTTTCGATTCATCAGTTCCTCGGGATCTGCCCTTTCTTCATCGGTGATGATATAAAACTGAATCTTACCTTTATATCGGTCGTACATCTCTTGAATATCATCTAATTGTGCTCTTGACGGCAAATTCCACGAAGCCCAAAAATTGATGAAAACGACCTTCCCCTCAGCTTCATTAAAATTAAAGTAATCCCATTCCGCATCCTTTAACTTCCAATCGTAATTGGCAATTTTTCCCCTGTTTTTAGAACTGATGATAGTGGGTGTGCTTGCAAACCATTTGTTCAAAAGTTCTTTGCTAAAATCCCCCAAAGGGGTAACAACAAATGATAACGCAAGGGCTATTACAAAAAGTGTATATACTGTTTTACGTTTCATATGGTTTGAACGATAGTACATAAACTAAAAACTCCCGTTAAATCAACGGGAGTTTTAAGCTAATATAAAATCTTAATTATGCTGCATTTTCCCTTTTAATAACATTTAATGCCGAACCCTCATTGAACCAACCGATTTGTGCCTTGTTATAGGTGTGGTTTGCCTTGATGGTATCTTTGCTTCCGTCTGCATGAACTATTTCAATCGTCAAAGGTTTATTGGGAGCAAAATCAGCTATGTCTACAAAATTGAAGGTATCATCTTCTTGAATTATGTCATAATCTTTTTCATTAGCAAAGGTAAGACCCAACATGCCCTGCTTTTTTAAGTTCGTCTCATGAATTCGAGCAAAAGACTTGACCAAAACCACTGCAACACCTAAATGTCTAGGCTGCATAGCGGCATGCTCACGTGAAGAACCTTCGCCGTAATTATGGTCGCCCACAACTATAGTTTTAATTCCTTTTGCTTTATAGGCCCGTTGCACATCGGGTACCCCTTCGTAGTCACCTGTCAGTTGGTTTTTGACAAAATTGGTCTTCTTATTAAAGGCATTTACCGCACCTATCAATGTATTGTTAGAGATATTGTCAAGATGCCCACGGAAACGTAACCAAGGTCCGGCCATAGAGATATGGTCGGTCGTACATTTGCCAAAAGCCTTTATTAATAATTTCATGCCCTGTAACTCCTCATTTGTAATTGGCACGAATGGATCTAAGAGCTGTAATCTTTCCGAATCAGTTGCGACCTTAACCTCGACGCTACTTCCATCTTCCGTAGGTTCAAGATAACCGGCGTCTTCAACTTCAAATCCTTTTGGTGGTAGTTCCCACCCTGTTGGCTCATCGAATCTTACCTCTTCCCCATTTTCGTTGATCAAGGTATCCGTAACGGGATTAAAATCCAGTCGACCTGCAATGGCAATGGCAGCGGTCAATTCTGGAGAGGCTACAAAAGCATGTGTATTTGGATTACCATCAGCTCGCTTGGCAAAATTTCTATTGAACGAATGTACTATACTGTTTTTGGGTGCGTTCTTCGGATCGCTATATCTGGCCCATTGCCCAATACAAGGTCCACAGGCGTTGGTAAAAATCTTAGCATCCAATTTCTCGAAAACATTCAATATACCATCGCGTTCAGCAGTGTACCGCACTTGCTCAGAACCTGGGTTAATACCCAACTCCGCTTTCATCTTAAGTCCTTTATCCAAAGCTTGTTGTGCAACGGAAGAAGCTCGTGACAAATCTTCATAAGACGAGTTTGTACAAGAACCGATAAGACCCCATTCTACTTGAAGTGGCCAGTCATTGCTTTTTGCCTTCTCTGTCATATCACTGCCCGCTAAGGTGGATAGATCAGGAGTAAATGGACCGTTCAATAACGGAGACAGTTCAGAAAGGTCAATATCGATAACTTGATCAAAATAGTCTTCCGGGTTGGCATAGACCTCGTCATCTGCAGTCAAATAGTCCCTCACGGCATTGGCCGCGTCGGCAACATCTTCCCTATCGGTGGCGCGCAAATAACGCTCCATAGATTCATCATAACCAAAAGTAGATGTTGTTGCGCCTATTTCAGCACCCATGTTACAAATGGTACCTTTTCCGGTACATGACAACGATTTTGCCCCTGGCCCAAAATATTCTACAATGGCTCCCGTTCCACCTTTTACGGTAAGAATTTCGGCAACTTTTAAAATAACGTCTTTTGGGGCCGTCCAACCAGAAATCGTTCCGGTCAACCGTACACCTATTAATTTGGGGAATTTCAGTTCCCAAGCCATTCCCGCCATTACATCAACTGCATCGGCACCACCAACTCCAATGGCTACCATGCCTAGTCCGCCAGCGTTTACGGTGTGCGAATCAGTTCCGATCATCATACCTCCCGGAAAAGCATAATTTTCTAATACCACTTGATGAATGATACCCGCTCCTGGTTTCCAAAAACCGATTCCGTATTTATTAGAAACCGATTCCAAAAAATTGAAAACCTCCGCGCTCGTGTTATTTGCCAATTTTAAATCTGCGGCAGCACCGCTTTTAGCTTGAATCAAATGATCGCAGTGCACTGTTGTGGGCACCGCTACTTTGGGCTTACCTGCTTGCATGAATTGTAAAAGGGCCATTTGTGCGGTAGCATCTTGGCAGGCGATGCGGTCAGGAGCAAAATCCACATAATCTTTTCCCCTCCCAAATACTTTGGTAGGGTTACCGTCCCACAAGTGGGAATATAAAATTTTCTCCGAAAGGGTGAGTGGTTTGCCGACTATCTCGCGCGCCTTATCAACACGCTCGGCCATATTGGCGTAAACCCCTTTGATCATTTCGATATCGAATGCCATTATTTATTGTGTTTTAGATTAATGTAATCACGTAAAATTAAGAAAATAAGAGGCGTAAATAAAATTTTCGCCATTGGATTCACACCTTTTTAGGAAATTGATCAGCAGATTGGTTTCCGATTGTGATAACCTTGGAAAGAAAGGTATAGAAGCAAAGAATTTGCAGAAGATTTGTTAATCTTTTATTATAACAACTTTTTGATTATATCCTCCTCTGAAATACCTTCGGCCTCGGCCTTATAGTTCTTAATGATGCGATGCCTAAGAATGCCCATGGCGACCGCTTGCACATCTTCACCGTCGGGCGAGAATTTTCCATTAATAGCGGCGTGGGCTTTTGCCCCCAAAATAAGGTTCTGGGAAGCTCTAGGGCCAGCACCCCAATCGATATACTGTTTCACAAAATCAGAAGCTGTTTCTGAATTTGGGCGGGTTGAATTGACCAATTTCACGGCATACTCAACAACATTATCCGGTACCGGAATACGACGGACGAGATGCTGTATCTCAAGAATTTCTTGAGCACTTAATAAAGAACTTACCGTTTTTGAATCATCTGATGTGGTAGATTTCACGACCTGTATTTCTTCTGCAATCGAGGGGTACGTTAACTCAATGGCGAACATAAAACGGTCTAATTGCGCTTCGGGAAGCGGATAGGTACCCTCTTGTTCTATTGGGTTTTGCGTCGCTAGTACAAAATAGGGCAGTTCTAACTTATGCTGTTGCCCAGCTATGGTCACCGACCGCTCTTGCATGGCCTCTAGCAAAGCTGCCTGTGTTTTCGGCGGGGTACGGTTTATCTCGTCAGCTAGAATAATATTGGCAAAAATGGGGCCTTTAATGAATTTGAAATTTCGGTTTTGGTCCAAGACTTCGCTACCCAGAATATCGCTGGGCATCAGATCGGGGGTAAACTGAATACGTTTGAAATCAAGGCCCAGAGTTTGGGCAATCGTATTAACCATTAAAGTCTTTGCTAGCCCAGGAACCCCTATCAATAATGAATGCCCTCCGGTATAGATACTGAGAAGAATTTGGTCGATGACCTTATCTTGGCCTACGATGACCTTGGCAATTTCTTGTTTGAGTGCCTTGTGCTTTTCTACGAGATTATTGATTGCCACTACGTCTGACATGCAATCAATCTTTGATCCAATTATTGGCAAAATCACAGTCGTAGTTGGCCTCGTTCACATTGATATAGGTGTCGTTAATATGGTCGTCCATCCAATTTTTTATTGCCTTGTACTGTTTTTCCGTCTTTGCCAATTGTTGAATTTTAAGGTAGTCTTTAGCAAAATCGGCAACATGCTCGTCGTAACGGTTCGTAACCATTAGCATCTTGTATTTCGGACCTCCTCCTCGTGGATCCTCCTCTAACATAGGATAAGAAATCTCGTCGTCTTTTAGATTACGCACCTGATTGTAAAGGGCGGGATCCATTTTGGTAAGTTCAAAACGGGAATCAAAATTAGTGGGATTACGTAACAGTCCCCCATCGAACTTTGTTTCTTTTTCATCGGAAAAATTACGGGCTGCATCGCCAAACGAATATTTGCCCTCCATAATATGCTTTCTGATGGTATCCAATTCAGATTTAACGGCATCCAAAGCTTTATCTGATATTTCAGGTTGCATCAAGATATGCCTTAAATCAAGTTCTTGCCCACGAATTTTCTCAACGAATATGATATGGTAGCCGAACGGTGTCTCAAAAGGCTCGGAAATTTCACCTTCTTTAAGGCTAAAGGCCACGTCCTTAAAAGATTTATCAAAACCGGTGTCTTTGGTAATACTGTAAAAACCACCTTTTGATTTCGATCCTGGGTCTTGAGAGTATAGAATTGCCTTTACACTAAAGCTGGAATCGTTATCCTCTACGTCTGCCTTGATCGTATTGAGTTTGTCAATGACATTTTGCTTTTCTTCTTCCGTAGGTTTGGGCGCTTTAACAATTTGGGCAATTTCCATTTCAGCACCAAAAACTGGGCGCTCGTCTTCTGGAATTTTACCATAAAACTGTCTGACCTCTTCTGGGGTAATCTCTATCACTTCAACGATACTGCTCTGCATTTTCTCAGACAGCATACGCAGTTTGTTAATTTTGTTGATATCTTCCCGTAAACTCGCCTCATCTTCCTTTTTATAGAATTTCAACAATTTTTCCATCGACCCAATCTGTTGTACAAAAGAACGTATCTGGTTATCCGTGGTTGCTGCAACCTCATCATCGGAGACCAATAAACTATCCTGTACAGCTTGGTGGGCGTACAAACGGTCTTCCATGAGTTTGCCTAGTAGTCCGCATCGTGTAACATCTTCCGTCGATACCCCTTGGCTCTTAAGGTCTATCAAGGTCTTCTCAATGTCTGAATCCAATATCACATAATCGCCAACGACCGCTGAAATACCATCCAATTTTATCTTTTTGAAATTATTGACCGTATCCTTTTTAACATCGGCACTGGCTTCTAGTGCTGGCGCCTCAGTTTCTGCTTGGGCGTCTGACACTTCTTCGGCTTCCAGTGCTGGCTCTTCAGTTTCTGCTTGGGCGTCTGACACTTCTTCGGCTTCTTGCGCGTTGGTAATGCCCGATACGCACAACAACAATATGAGCAATCCTAATCTATTCATCTTTTGTATAAACTTCGAATTCGTTTTCTTTAATGGCTTCATCTATTATTTCCGTTTCCAGTTTACGTATGTAATCTAATTTTCTTCTACTCAAAAGTACCTGCTTTATAGTAGGTTCTATAAAAGAAAGCGGTGCAAGATCATTGACTTTTCTAATATCAACGATTTGCCCCAAATATACCCCGTTTGCATCCTCCAACTCAAAAAATTGTGATTTTTTTAGGTGTTTATCAGCATTCTCAAAGGTCAAAGGCGGAATTTCTTCCATCACTCGAGAAACACTTACCCAAATGGAATCGTTAAAATTCAACTTCTTGAACTGCACACCAATAGAGTCGAGCACTTCCATGTCTTTTCGCTTGAAACTTTTTAGTCTCTCGGCTACTTCTACCTTGTTTAAGAACTGTTGGGGCAAGGCAACGAACCGTAGTTTCACCAACTTTTCTTTTAACCTGAAATTCTCTTTTCCCGCATCATAAAACTGTTCAAGCTGTGACTGGCTTACAATCGAATCACTACCCTGACGCACTAACGCCTCTTTATAGGCCCTAGTGTAGAGATCAGTGCGATAGTCGGAAACCAAGGCATCGTATTCGGCCAGCTTGTCTTCTGGTAAGTTTATTTTCGCCTTTTGTAACAACAATTGCTTCGAAGCCCAATTATTGATATAGTTCGTTACGAATGAGGCACTATCTTCTTTCGATATGCCTTTGCCAAGAAGTTGGGCCACTTCTTTGCGGTATAAATACGTCTCCCCTACCCGGGCCAAAAATTGTGGTTCTTCTTTTTTGAATATAGAACTGCAGGCACCAAACAGTAACAGAAAAAGAATTCCGGTTAGGTAATTTACCTTATATATTACCAGAAATTTTAGAAATTTCATTGTGCGAAAATAACAAATACCAAATGGCCGACAAAGGTAACACTTATTACTTAACACATTTTTGGCGACCATGTGCATAATTCCTTACTTTAGTATCAAGATTTACATTTGGGAAGGTTAATTAAATATCAAGATGACCAGGCGTTTAGTCAGCTGATATTATGTGCCTTTCTTAGTATATCTATTTTGTTGCCCGTAACTTAAAATTTGTTATAATGAAATACACCACGGAAGTTCAGGTCGACTTACCGCGGCAGCGATTTATCTAAAATTGGATAAGCCCGCGAACATGAAACATTGGCAAAAAGGACTTACAGATTATAAGATTATCTCGGGTAAACCGGCCAAGAAGAATCTAAAATGGAACTACGGTATAAAATGGGAAAGCGCGATACGTTGCTAGTAGAAACGATTATCAAAAACAATTTTCCTTATGAATTTCATGCCACCTAAAACGCAAAAAATATGCACTACGCACAAAAGAATTATTTCAACGATATCGATGGCCATAGTATACAATGGATTTCAGAGATAGAATTTCAGTTTTTGGGTTTTATGATGAAAACAATGGGGTTTTTAATGCCCGGTGACTTTAAAAAATAATCTAAAAAGTATATCCAAGATTTCAAGGCTTTCGCCAAAGGCGGAATTTCCGTTGCCGAGAGGTAGACTTTGGCCTGGAGAAAGGAGATAAAAAAACTAAAGCCCAAAACTAATAAACGCATAAACTTTATTTGAACCTGCTCTTGAATTTACGACTTTAATACCATGGCTAAAAAAATTAAACTGATTTGGGATTTTCGTGGCCCCGCCGCAGAAAAAACCGCCGAACACCACGAAAAGCATTTGAAAGAGTTTATTGCTATTGAAAAAACTAACCTCAACATTACTGGATATAAGCATGTGAACGATATGCATAGCTTAGCCTATATGGTCGTTGAAGAAATTGAAATGATACCCGTTCGTGACGCGTTAAAACCACATCGCGGGGAGCTATATGAAGAAGGCTCCGCTAATCCCTCCAAAAAAGGTGCATAGATACTACTAAATTAGAATTTTTTGAAATCGTACATCCACCCAATCCAATGCTTAAAAATGTCTTTCTCATTTTTCTCGGAATATTTCTCATGGCCTCGTGTGTGACTACCAATCAGGTCATCGATCCGCTCAATTTTGTATTGGCTTCCGAAAACACAAAAATCAAACGGGTTATGGATAGTGTTGTGCAATATGAAGTTCAAATACGCTACACTCAAATCGACCGTGTAAACGACAGCGTCATTTTTACAGATTATGATTTTCAGGTCGACGCCGAAAATTATTTCTATCCAGCGAGTACGGTAAAATTCCCGACCGCGGTTTTAGCCCTTGAAAAGCTCAATCAAATCGATACACTCGATATGCATACGCGTTTTTATGTAGAAGGAGATTCGGTGGAGACTACGTTCGCCAAAGCAATTTCAGAAATCTTTTCGGTCAGCGACAACGTTGCCAATAACCGTTTGGTAGAGTTTCTGGGGCAAGATGCTATAAACACCTCTTTACGGGAAAAAGGAATCGTTCCCGTTCGCATTGCACATCGATTAGGCTATCATTCCGACGATCTAGCTACCAAACCTCTAATTATTTATCAGAACGATAGTACCACTTCTATTTTTGAGGGTACGGCGAACACTTTCCCAGAAGCCCTTGAACTGAACTTAATAAAAAAAGGAACAGGATTTTATGAGCAGGAAGTACTAGTAAATGAACCTTTTGACTTTAGTTTAAAGAACTATTACCCTTTGCCAACTCAGCATGGGCTCTTGAAAAGAGTTGTTTTTCCAGAAAAATATCCCAAAAACCAGCAGTTCGATCTTTCTAAAGAGCAAAGAGAATATCTGTTGGCCGCCATGCACACTTTGCCTAAAACAGTGGGTTATGACGCCGTGGAATATTATGATAGTTATTGCAAGTTCTTTATGTTCGGCGATACTAAAGATGACATTCCAAAAAACATTAGAATCTATAATAAAGTGGGTTTTGCATACGGCACACTTACGGACTGTGCCTATATAACCGATACTGAAAATAGTGTGGAATTTCTTTTGACAGCCACCATTTTAGTCAATGAAAATGATATTTTTAATGATGACACTTATGTATATGATGAAATTGGAATTCCCTTTTTAGCGGAATTGGGGAGGCAATTGTATGCCTATGAGCTTAATCGTAAAAAGTGATGTAACATGTAAAAGTTCAATTTCAATGCCATTGCCATTACCATTACCATTACCAAAAAAAATCAGATTGAAAATTTTGTTTCACTGAAAATCAAAGTTTTTGATCGCGGGCGTGAATTATTTATGCACGATCTATCCGGTATCTTCCGCATTTTCCCCAATTCAAAACCTGATCTCTCGACCAATAAAAGCTCTATTTATACGTTATTTAAGATAATTCGGTCAACTTTTGAAGAGCGTTGTCCTAGTATTTCTAAACAGCTACGTATGCCAAACCATCAAGACCGTATTGATGAGTTAAACCAAAAACTCGAGATTCTGCTTAGCAAACAAGAAAGTTTTGCCAAAGAATTGATGGGTCTATACAAAGAAATCGAGGACGTAAAACAACTACGCCCCGATGAAATTTCCAAAACGGAAATCAAGACCGAGACAGTTTTAGAAGTAAAAAAAGAAACCGATAGTATTCAGCAACCTACTGAAGAAGCTAAAAAAGAAACTGCGCCAGAACCAATTGTGGTCCCACAACCACCACAACAACAGACCGCAGCACCCAAAGTTCGAAAACCAAAGGGCAAATCGAACCTCGAAAAATTTATTGGTGAGAACCTCATCAATAAAATCGGTATCGTCATCACCATTATCGGTGTGGCGATAGGTGCAAAATATTCTATCGAGAATAATTTGATCAGTCCCCTGACTAGGATTATTCTGGGCTATTTGGCCGGACTGGGACTCTTAGGTTTTGGTATAAAACTGAAGGCGAAATACGAAAATTACAGTGCCGTTCTCGTAAGTGGCGCTATTGCCATACTCTATTTTATCACCTTTGCTGCCTATAGTTTTTACGGCCTTTTTCCACAGCTAATGGCCTTTGCTTTAATGCTGGTCTTTACCGTGTTCGGGGTGGTAGCGGCATTGAACTACAACAAACAGGTAATTGCCCATATCGGATTGGTAGGTGCCTATGCAGTGCCGTTTTTATTGAGTAACGATTCGGGCAATGTCGCCGTGCTTTTTGGTTATATGGCGATTATTAATGTTGGTATTTTAGTGATTTCCCTTAAGAAGTATTGGAAACCACTTTTCTATTCTTCGTTTTTATTCACATGGCTCATCTACGGTTCTTGGGCTGCTATATCGTATGAAAGCGACGAGCATTTTACCATGGCCTTTGTTTTCATCACTGTGTTCTTTGTTATTTTCTACACTACTTTTTTGGCTTACAAGCTCATCCAATCAGAAAAATTCTTGAAATCGGATGTAGTGTTACTAGTTCTGAATTCCTTTATTTTCTATGGCTTGGGCTATGGCCTTTTGGAAAATCATGAAACTGGAAAAGAACTTTTGGGTGTTTTTACCTTAGCGAATGCCATCATTCATTTTATAGTAAGTGCTATTCTCTTTAAGAAAAAACTGGCTGATCGCAACCTTTTTTACCTGGTTTCGGGTTTAGTCTTGATATTTATCACCATTGCCATACCTGTGCAACTCGATGGCAATTGGGTTACCCTTTTATGGGCCTTAGAAGCAGCACTGTTATTCTGGATTGGGCGCACCAAAAATGTGTCCTTCTACGAATACCTATCCTATCCCCTAATGGTATTGGGCCTATTGAGTTTAACGCATGATTGGAGCATAGGCTACGGTGACTATTTCGGTGACGAAACAAATCTCAAGACTATTATCAACAGTTATTTTCTTACTTCTGTACTTTTTCTGGGTGCTTTTGCATTCATCAATTGGGTAAACCAAAAAACGGTAAGGTCATCTGATGAGACCTCTTCGAATGCATTCGCAAAAATCATGTCTTTCGGTATTCCAGCTATCCTATTATGTGTGTTGTACGCCTCTTTTTATTTAGAAATCGAACAGTACTGGCAAGGGTTGTATCTAGATTCTGAAGTTGCCGTGAAGTCGCAAGGTGATTATGGGTATTCAGAATACAATTATGACCTTAAAGATTTCGGTACTATTTGGCTGCTCAACTATACCTTTCTTTTTTTATCGGTATTGGTCTTTGTAAACAACAAAAAATTAAAGAATCGCGTGTTGGGGGTCATCACAATGTCTCTTGGACTGTTAGCATGCGTACTTTTCTTGACGGGAGGGCTCTATATGCTAAGTGAACTTCGAGAAAGTTATCTCGACCGAGCGGTTTCAGAATACTACGAAATCGGATTTATAAATGTCGGTATGCGCTATGTGGCTTTTGCTTTCTTTGCACTGTTATTGTTCGCTATCCGTAAATTGGGGCAACGAGAATTTATGAAAATTGATTTCAAGATTCCCTTTGAAATCTTATTGCATGTTTCTATTCTTTGGATATTGAGTAGCGAACTATTGAATTGGATGGATATCGCCGGTTCGAACCAGACCTATAAACTGGGCCTAAGCATCCTTTGGGGAGTTTATTCCCTCTTACTAATATGTTTGGGCATTTGGAAGCAGAAAAAATACCTACGTATTGGCGCCATTGCATTATTCGGTGTTACCCTGCTCAAACTGTTTTTCTACGACATTGCATCGCTCAACACGATTTCGAAGACCATCGTATTTGTGTCGCTAGGAGTGCTGCTACTAATTATTTCCTTCCTCTATAACAAATACAAAAATGTAATCGACGAGGATAAGGCAGAAACAGAGGACTAGACAGAAGAAAAAAAGGAAGATACGAGGTTAGAGGTACAAATTTTAAATCAAGAGATTCCCTTAGGTAGTTAAATTAATGAGGATGAAAAATTATTTCTTATGTTTCATAGGATGGCTCAGCTGTTCGATGGCGTTCGCTCAATTGGACACCTATGAGTATAAACAGGAATTAAAAGGAATCTCAGGCCAATGGCACAGCATTGAGCTGCCCAATTCGGTATTTGCGAATATAGCTTTCGACCTATCGGATATTCGAATTTTTGGGGTAACGGAAAACGACACGCTAGAAGCTCCATATATTCTAAAGGTCGCTTCAGGGAAAAGGATACAACGAAGAGTGAACTTCGCTCTGCTTAATACAGCTTCGAATTCCAGTGGACATTACTTTACCTATGAAATTCCCACAACGGAAGCCATCAACGAGATACAACTTGATTTCAATAATCAAAACTTTGATTGGCGTATTGTATTAGAAGGAAGCCAAGACCAACAAGAATGGTTCACTATTTTAGATGATTATCGGATACTCTCGATCAAAACCGACCAAACAGATTATACGTTTAGCGCTCTGAACTTTCCCGCTACGAAGTATCGCTATTACCGTTTGCTCGTAAAAAGTGGTGAAAAGCCCGAGCTGCTATCGGCCAAGCTAAGTTTTGATGGAAGAACGAATACCAATTACAGCGATTTTCCGATTACATTTATGAATATCGAGCAAGTAGCTAAAAACACGATTCTCGATATCGACCTCAAACAACGCTTGCCGCTGAGTCATTTGAAACTGAACGTTTCAAATGAAATCGATTATTACCGGCCCATTTCGATCCAATATGTTTCCGATAGTGTGGAAACGGAGAAAGGTTGGAAATACAGCTATGCCAACCTAGCTTCAGGCACATTGACCTCCATCGCAAAGAAGGGTTTTCAATTCGAAACGACCTTGGCCCAAAAACTGCGGGTAATCATTGAAAATTACGACAACCGACCGTTACAAATTGAAAGTGCCAAAGCCAAAGGATATATCCACGAGTTGGTCGCCCGCTTTTCGGAGCCGGCCACCTATTATCTGACTTACGGAAACGACCAAACAAAAAAGCCTTACTACGATATTGTTCAGGCGGCAACTAAAATTCCTGATAACCTTTCCAGGTTGACTTTGCGCGATGTGCAGGAAATCCCAAAAAAAGCGGCCCAAACCGGCTCTCCACTTTTTGAAAACAAGCTTTGGCTTTGGGGGGTGATGGGACTAGTAATTTTAGTGTTGGGGTGGTTTACGGTCAGGATGATGGGGAAGCGGTGAATTTCTTATGGGTTTAAAAACCTTCTTCAGTCTAAAATGACTTATCCAGAAAATTTATGAGATAAAGCGCTATTTTTGGTTTAGAACTCGTCTTGAGTTTTTGTTTGGAACCGAGATTTTCGAATTTTGTGCCCTAATGAAGACTTTTTTGAGTAGCATAGCCTTAGTTACGGTCCAAGAAAAAGACAAAATTAGGGTGCGAAATGTGAATATCGCCGGTAAAAGAAAAACTCAAGATAAGTTGTTTATATAATCAGTTGTATTTCATATGATAAAACATAATAACCTTTTGAAAGCGATAGGTGTACTTTTCTTCATTGTTATTCTAGTTACTTCCTGTAAAACATCAACTAGGGGCGAAAACCCGGTCTTGCTAAAAGTACTTTGGAGCAAGAAAGATACGAGTCATAACAATTATCGCATTCCTTCAATTATTGTTACAAAACAAAACACTTTACTCGCTTTTTCGGAAGGTCGGGAAAAAGGAGATTCCGGCAACATAGATATTTTACTGAAACGCTCATCAGATAACGGAAATACGTGGGAGGAGCAAATTGTTGTATGGAATGACTCTAATAACACATGTGGAAACCCTTGTCCCGTTATAGACCAAAATACAGGTCGAATACTGCTGTTTATGACTTGGAATTCAGGAACCGATCATGAAGCTGATATCATCAGAAAGACAAGTAAAAACACCCGTGTACCCTATATGACGTACTCAGATGATGATGGATTAACTTGGTCACCACCAAAGGATTTATCGGAATCAGGTAAAAATGAAGAATGGGGATGGTACGCTACCGGACCGGGTGTGGGCATTCAGTTGAAGTCGGAAAAATATAAGAATCGGCTCGTCATTCCTTGTAATAACAGTTTTGATGATCCTGAAAATACAAATCGTGATGGATTCGGGTATGGATGTAACGTTCTAATGAGTGATGATGGGGGTACTAATTGGAGAATGAGTGAACTAATTACACCCGAGGTGAACGAAAGTCAAATTATTGAGTTAACCGATGGAACGTTGATGATGAATATGCGCTCGTACAATGAAAAGGCAAGTCGTGCTACTTCTTTCAGTTACGATGGTGGCGAAACTTGGTCCGAAATACACCATGCCCCCCAACTGGTAGAATCTATATGCCAAGGTAGTATTATTCAATATGGAGAATACAACAAAGCAAATATGTATCTTTTCTCCAATCCTTCGGTTCCTTACAATAGAACGCATATGACCATTAAGGCGAGTTTTGATGAATGTAAGACTTGGTCAAATTCCAAACTCATATATTCCGGACCATCGGCATATTCTTGTTTAACCAAATTACCAAATGGAAATGTTGGAATATTCTTTGAATCTGGGGGGAAAAACCCATACGATAAAATGGTATTTGCATCTTTTAATCCAGATGAATTATTTTCACCGGGTTCTCTGATACCACCTGCTCCCACTAATCCGTAATCAACGAACGACCGAGGAAGCGATAAGTACACTAAAAATGCCCGAAAAAGAAAAACCAAGACTTGCTAGATTAACGGCTATTGTAACCCAATTACAATCGAAAAAACTACTTACCGCAACATCCCTTTCCGAAAAATATAAAGTAAGTATCCGAACAATTTATCGGGACATCAGGACCTTGGAGAAATCAGGTATACCGATTGTCACTGAAGAAGGAAAAGGCTATTCTTTGATGGAGGGCTACCAGCTTCCACCCATAATGTTTACGGAAAATGAAGCCAATGCGTTGATTACCGCCGAGCAACTGATTTTAAGGAATAAGGATGCATCCTTTATAGAAAATTATAGCAATGCAATCACGAAAATAAAGTCCGTACTAAAGTCTTCTCAAAAAGAAAAAACGGACTTACTCACACAACGCATACAATTTCGGGTGAACGATGATAACGATAAATCGAGTAATTATCTGATGGCCATTCAAACGGCCATCACAGATTTCAAACTGATCAAAATTGTATATCAATCCTTGCAGAAGAAACGTACAGAACGTACCATCGAACCTTTTGCAATTTACAGTACTCAAGAGAATTGGCTTCTAATCGCTTTTTGTAGATTGCGCAATAACTTTCGGGCGTTTCGCATTGACACTATTCAAAAATTAACGGTTCAAAATGAGACGTTTGAACCGCACAATATGACTCTCGAAAAGTATTTTGAGCTATGTCGCGAAAAATATGCGGATACCCCTGACACACCTTTGACATAAGACCGTTCTATTTTTGCTGTAAATCATAAAAAGCACATTCAATATGAAGACAGTAAACTTAGAGGAGCTACACATTATTGGTATCACAATTCAAACAACGAACAAAGACGGACAATCGGCACATGACATCGGCGCACTTTGGCAAAAGTTTATGTCAGAAAATGTTATGGGCCAGATTCCGAATAAAGTAGACCATGATGTGTATTCCGTGTATACCGATTACGAAGGTGACTATACCCAACCCTACACTACTCTTTTAGGATGCAAAGTGACGTCGTTGGAAGAAATTCCAGATGGCATGGTCGGAAAGTCTTTCGATTCGGCGACCTATGCTCACTTTACGGCAAAGGGCAACTTAGCCGATCACGTGGTCTATGATACATGGGTGAAAATTTGGAATGAAAACCTGGACCGAAAATACATAGGCGATTTTGAAGTCTATGGAGAAAAAGGGCGAGACCCCACAAAGGCTAAAGTAGAAATTTATGTAGGCATTGAATAACCGCTTATGAAAGCATTCGACAGTTTTTATTTTGAAAAAGAAGAGTCGATAAAAAGCTGTCTTTTAGCCTTAAAGGCCATCATTTTGAAATATAACAACAACCTTGAACCGAGATGGTACTATCGGTTGCCCTGTTTTATGTACAAAAATCAGATTTTTTGCTATCTCTGGATCGATAAAAAAACACAATTTCCCTATATCGCCATTGGAAAAGGGATAAAAATCGAGCATCCTGATTTGATTCAAGGAAATAGAACGTTTGTAAAATTGTTGATGATAGACCCGAACAAAGACATCCCTATTGATAAAATCCATCATATTTTCGATTCAACAATGGAGCTTTATTAATAATAGCCCTGAAACCTTTCTACGGCCACAACCAAAATAATCCCCTAAATTTGCACCAATCAAAAAACTGAATGTGCAAGAACCTAAAAAGACCCGAATCAACAAATACCTCAGCGAAGTAGGCTATTGCTCGCGTCGCGCAGCGGACAAGCTTATTGCTCAAGGTCGGGTCACCATCAATGGCTCAGTGCCAGAAATGGGCACAAAGATTACTGAAGGTGATGAAGTACGCGTCGATGGCCAGCCCATTTCCGAGCCTCAAGAAAAACCAGTTTACCTTGCTTTTAACAAACCTGTCGGCATCGTATGTACGACCGATACACGGGTCGAAAAAGACAATATTATTGATTTTATCAAGTATCCCAAACGTATTTTCCCCATCGGCCGATTGGACAAGCCTAGCGAAGGGCTCATATTTCTCACCAACGATGGCGACATCGTCAACAAGATATTACGTGCCCGAAACCATCACGAAAAGGAGTATTTGGCAACTGTCGACAAAGCTATTACGGCGGACTTTCTAATGCAAATGCGCAAGGGTGTCCCAATTCTTGATACCATTACCAGGAAATGTGAAGTGGAGCAAATCGGCAAGTATGAATTCAAAATCATTCTGACCCAAGGCTTGAATCGCCAGATTCGTCGTATGTGTGAATATTTGGACTATCGGGTGAAGCGGTTAAAACGAATTCGTATCATGAATGTAAAACTGGATATTCCCGTAGGAAAATGGCGCGATTTGACTGTTGAAGAATTAAATGAAATCAATCGACTTGTGGCTACATCGTCAAAAACACATCCTTAGACCCTATAATTCTGAGTTTTAAAGATAACTGTATTATGTGTTCACTACAAAAAGAGACAGGCGAACATACATCAAATAGTATCTTTGATATTTGGATTTTATTATCATCGTATTCCATTGTTTTGTCTTTCTGGGCATACCATTCTCTTTATTGCTTTTTTTAAGAAAAAAGGTGGCGGTTTTCCGAACTGCATTATTGCACTATTTACCTTCCTTTTTGCATTCGAACTGTTGAACAATACACTCTCATGGTCTGGAGAAATTAACATTGCCTCCCTCTACAAAGCTTTCAGATCATTTACTGATGATAATCCGTCGAATTGCATCCAACAAATGGAAGCTTCCCGATTTCTAAGAAATATTTTTTGATGTAATACCATTTTGATTGTAAAATGACATAAAGCTGTAAAAGTTTATAACGAGACAGTTTTTCTGCAGATAGATGCTAAATTGAAACTCGTACTCTAGAAATAAAAAGATGTTCCACTTTACGAACATTATCTTTATTGCTTGGAACGGAAATACGGGACTTTCAAGTTTCCCTCACCTGCATTTGGTAGGAGAAAAGAAATAACGTAGACGAATGAATAATTAGCGGCCCCTTTTAAGAATACACGTTCAAACTGAAGAAGTTTGGCGACCGGGACTATTATTATGACTATGAAGTCGATAATTAGTCTAGTGGTTATGAAAAGTGTTAACGAATAATTAAAGTTAAGCATCGTACACTATGAATTTAAAATTTTAACACCTTATTCAACTTGAAATCGTTAACTTAGATAATATGATAAAAACAATTGATATGATACATAAACAAACTCAAAACAAAACAAAATCCATGGCCTTGGCACTATTTATAATGCTGTTTGGTTTGGTAACTGGTACCCAACAAGCTTCTGCCTTTTTTCAAGATGATGTACAGCAGGAGGTTAATTTTGATCAGTACAAAGGTGAAGTAATCGATTCGAATTCCAAAAAACCCCTGATATTCGCCTCTCTTACCTTAAAAGAATCAAATATTAGCACCATTACCAATACAGAAGGTGAATTTTCACTGAAAATCCCTGAAGATGTAGCCGATGCTAATGTTATTGTTTCCTTTTTGGGCTATAAGACCAAAACGATTCCTTTATCGGAGTTTAAAAACGGAAATAACAAAGTATTGATGGAAATCTCTATTACCGAGCTTCCTGAAATAAATGTTAGCGTGCCGAAAGATGCCGAAGCCCTTGTCAAAGAAACGTTGAAAAAGAAAGGGGAAAATTATTTCGACGACCCCACTTTAATGACCGCTTTTTACAGAGAAACTATTAAAAAACGAAAAAGAAATGTATCTCTTTCAGAAGCAGTGGTGAACATCTATAAAACGCCATACACTTCATTGAAAAGAGATGGTGTAAAACTCTATAAGGCTCGAAAAAGCACCGATTACGACAAACTAGATACGATAGCTCTAAAATTACAGGGAGGCCCCTTCAATGCCCTGTTCGTGGATATCATGAAATATCCTGATTACATTTTTTCCGAAGAATCAATAGATGAATACGACTTTAGCTTTGACCGCTCGACGAGAGTTAACGACAGATTGATATACGTTGTAGATTTTCAGCAAAAAGAGTTCATAAACGCCCAACTCTATCAAGGTAAACTTTACATCGATGCCGAGAACAAAATTCTCACAAGTGCAATTTACACTTTGAATATAACCGATAAAGACCAAGCAGCTAAAATGTTCGTTCGCCGAAAGCCCAAAAACGCCCAAGTTTGGCCTAATGAAGTTGCCTATCGGGTCGATTATCGAGAAAAGAACGGTAGATGGTATTATGGCTATAGCAATGTACTATTAGAATTCAAAATCAATTGGGATAAGCGTTTGTTCAATTCAGTATATAGCATGACCTGTGAAATGGCCGTTACCGATTGGAAGAAGAGCATGGCTGCAGATTATCCAAAATCACGAGATCGTATCAAGTCATCAATTATTTTGAGCGATGCTGCGATAGGTTTTGCAGATCCTGATTTTTGGGGAGAATACAATATTATCGAACCTGAAAAATCCATTGAATCTGCTATAAAGAAAATTCAACGGCAGTTGAGAAGGGCCAATTCTAGTGGTGGCACTTCCGCACCAGCACCCTGATGTTGACATATTGTCTAGACCTAACTAAGCTATACAGATTATTAAAGGATTAAATTTATCAATTAAAGCTGAACAATGATATCATTGTTCAGCTTTTCTGATTTGTATTGTTTTCGTTTCAATGTTTCTTGTTTGTGCATCATATAGGTAGTTACACAGGAGAAACTAAAACAGGGTATTTGCCAAACCATTCATCGTTACCAAGCAAACAACTGTTTAGGGTACTCTATGCGAGGGGCATGCCACGGGGCCAAAGGAAATAGAATTGTAGATAGAAATCACAATTTAGTCCGGCTTAAAGTAAAGGCAAAACAAAAACTACTGAGCCCAGAAGGAATTGTACATCGCAAACAAAGATGTTGGAACGTAGAGGCTATTTTTGGAAACATCAAACAAAATATGAACTTCAAGCGCTTCTTTTTAGGGGGAACCGATAACGTAGAAACCGAAATATGACTTATTGCAATGGAACACTATCTGCAAAAGGTAACTCCAAGAGCGTAAAACCTTTTAACTTCTTTTCATCCATTAACAAATAACTCAACTTTAGAAATCAAAATGATCAAAACTGACAAATAAAAAAGACCGCCTAAATGTTTTTAGACGGCCTATTTTTACTTTGTAGTCTTTTTTAATTATTATGGCATAACTACTGTGTCGATAGCATGAATAATGCCATTCGAGGCATCCACATCTGCTAAAATTACGGTAGAACTATTCCCTTTTTCGTCCATCAAAGTAACTTTTCCTTCTTTTAGTGAAAGTACTATTTCACCACCTTGAACTGTCTTTGCGGTAAATGAACCATTATTATCTCCAATAGCTTTCACTACTGCTGCAGCATTGTATTCGCCTGCAACTACATGGTAGGTCAAAATACCGGTCAAGGCATCTTTACTGCCAGGCTCTAAGAGTCCGGCGACAGTTCCTTCAGGCAATTTTCCAAAAGCGTCATTGGTCGGAGCAAAAACGGTAAAAGGCCCGTCTCCATTTAAGGTCTCGACTAAATCCGCTGCCGTTACGGCTGCTACTAAAGTAGAAAAGTTATCATTTCCTGATGCAACGCCCACAATAGTTTGCCCTTGTGCAAAACCGTTGGATACAAATAACAACATGGCAAATACTGTACTTAATGTAATCTTTTTCATAGTGTAATTTTTTAATTTTGACGAAGGTAATATCTTTACGGAAAGACTTTTCCCAAATTTTGTTTAAATTTTTACATAATTTGTTAAACAAAATATAATCGTGTTAAAACCTGAGTTTACAAATCGATTGAAAACAATTGAAATTAATTTTATTTTTAAGTTCATTATGCCAATAAAATTACATCCATGACAAAAAGGAGACAGTTTATTAGTGCTACTTTGGCCGCAACTACAACAATGCTGCTACCTAATATTGCATTCACAAAAATACCTCCGACAGTTCTAGTCGATAAAATTCTTCCGAAACGACTCAAAAAAGGGGATACTATAGGTCTCATTGCTCCTGGCTATGCCATAAAACCGAAAATATTAAAAGAGGCTATCAACACCTTGAAAACAATGGGTTTTAAAACCTTTCATACCGACCGCATAATCGGAAACCATGGGTATTTCAGCAATACGGATGAAGAACGGGTGAAAGACCTGAACGAAATGTTCGCTAATACCAAAATAGACGGCATTTTATGTGCCAGAGGGGGGTATGGGTGTACCCGAATCATGAACATGATTGATTTTGAGAATATTAGAAAAAATCCAAAGGCTTTAATCGGCTTTAGCGATATCACCACACTTCTCAATGGAATTTATCAAGAAACGGGACTAATTACCTTTCACGGCCCTGTTGGAAGTACTCTGAACAATCCCTACACCATAGAACAACTGCAAAAAGTGTTGCTCAATCCTGAAGAACAGCTAACTATAAAAAATATAGAATTTACTGACCTCGAAAAGAAAGATGACCCGGAATACGAACGCTACACAATTACGGAAGGCACCGCCACAGGAAAATTGGTAGGCGGAAGTTTAACGCTCATAAATGCGCTAATAGGTACGCCCCATGAAATCGATTTTACCGATGCCTTGATTTGTATCGAAGATGTTGAAGAGGCCCCCTACCGAATCGATAGAATGCTTACGCAGTTAATCGAAGGAAAGACCTTTACGAAAGCAGCTGGCATTCTCTTTGGGGTCTGTGCGGGATGCAACACTTCTACGAATACTAATTCATTTTCTTTAAAGGAAGTAATAATGGATAGAATTTCGCCCCTTAACATACCGGCGGTTTACGGAATGAGCTTCGGTCATGTCGAAAATAATTTCACATTCCCAATCGGGATAACCGCAAAACTCGAAACCCAAAATATGACGCTACAACTATTGGAAAAACCCGTGAAATAGGTACAACCAAAAGAAGTTCTAAAGAAGAGACCGACTATCTCAAAAAAAAACGGATATACATATTGTTTTTAGTTTGCGACCTCACTAATAAACTTCAGCCGATACAACCTAAGTTCCTCATCTTCATAGTCACCATCAAATTCTTTCATAGCCTCTTCAAGATCATCGGTTTCGGCCTCTAAAAAATAATCGTGAATTTCTTCTTGCTGATCTTCATCTAGTACCTCATCTATCCAGTAATTAAGGTTCAATTTCGTTCCGCTAAAAACGATCTGTTCCATTTCCTTGATGAGTTCAGGTATTTCAAGTCCCCTTGCAGATGCAATATCGCTTAACGGCAGTTTTCTATCTACGTTCTGTATAATGTACAATTTCAATGCTGATTTTGCACCTGTACTTTTGACGACCAAATCGTCGGGCCTAAGTATTTCGTTTTCTTCGACGTAAGCGGAAATAAAGGCAATAAAAGGTTTCCCATACTTTTTGGCCTTCCCCTCTCCTACTCCATAAATATTGGTTAATTCTTCCAATGTAATAGGATACTTCATCGCCATATCTTCTAAAGAAGGGTCTTGGAAGACCACAAAAGGCGGCACCCCTAGTTTGTCAGCTTGCGCCTTGCGAAGATTTTTTAATTGTTTCAACAGTTTTTCGTCGGTAACACCAGATTTGGCAGCACTCACAATCGCTTCGTTGCCTTCTATGCTATAGGTATGGTCTTTGGTCATCATAAACGATTCAGGAGATTTCAAAAAAGCCTTCCCCTTCTCGGTCACATGTAAAATACCGTATTGCTCGATTTCTTTTTTGAGTAACCCAGCTACCAAAACTTGACGCGTCAAGGCCATCCAATAACCTGTATCCCTATCGGAACCGATTCCGAACACAGACTTTTCGTCAGCCTTATGAGAAGAAATCAGTGCATTTACCTTTCCGGTAAGGGTCTTAACAACTTCCTTTGACTTGAATTTCTCACTCGTTGCCTTGACAGTACTGATAAGCTTGACAACATCGTCTTTGGCTTCCTGTTTTTCTTTGGGGTTTCGGGTATTGTCATCCATATCAGCTCCTGCACCGTTGACCGCATCGAATTCTTCCCCGAAATAATGGAGCATAAATTTTCGCCTTGACATGGAAGTTTCAGCGTAGGCTACCACTTCTTGTAATAGTGCGTTACCGATTTCCTGCTCGGCAACAGGTTTGTTCGACATGAATTTTTCGAGCTTTTCAATATCCTTGTAGGCATAAAAAGCCAAGCAATGCCCTTCTCCATCATCCCTTCCTGCACGACCGGTCTCCTGATAATAACTCTCGATGCTTTTCGGAATATCGTGATGAATAACAAAGCGCACATCAGGTTTATCAATACCCATACCGAAGGCTATAGTGGCTATGACCACATCAACATCTTCCATCAAGAACATATCTTGATATTTAGATCGGGTCTTGGCATCGAAACCGGCGTGATATGGTACGGCACTTACACCGTTGACCTGTAGTACCCGTGCAAGCTCTTCAACACGCTTTCTACTCAGGCAATATATGATGCCCGATTTACCGGAATTCTTTTTTACAAACCGAATAATATCCGAATCAACGTTCGCGGTCTTTGGTCGGACCTCGTAAAAAAGGTTAGGTCGGTTGAAAGATGCCTTGAAAGTCTTTGCATCGGGTATACCCAAGTTCTTGATAATGTCTTCTTGCACCTTAGGGGTAGCCGTGGCGGTAAGCGCGATAATGGGTATATCTTCGTTTAGGCGGTTAACAATTGACCTGAGGTTACGATATTCTGGTCTGAAATCATGACCCCACTCCGAAATACAGTGGGCCTCATCGACAGCCATAAAAGATAATTTTACGGTCTGTAGAAAACTGATATTATCTTCTTTGGTCAACGATTCAGGGGCTACATAGAGTAGTTTTGTAATACCGTCCGTAATATCCTGCTTTACCTGCTTAACATCAGTTTTTGTTAATGAAGAATTCAGTACATGGGCAATTCCATGATGATCGGAAATACCACGAATGGCATCGACTTGGTTCTTCATCAGTGCGATAAGCGGAGAAACCACGATGGCAGTACCCTCTTGCATTAAGGCCGGCAGCTGATAGCAAAGCGATTTACCGCCCCCAGTGGGCATAATGGCAAACGTATTGTTGCCTTGTAAAATATTGGTTATGACATCTTGCTGGAGGCCTTTGAATTCGGAAAATCCGAAATGTTTTTTTAGAGCGGCGTGCAGATCCGTTACGTTCAATACCGTTTTATGTTTTTCCATAATCCGTAAAAAATAGTTGGTTGTTGAAAAACAATTGTTGAGAATCCATTTTTCTAGATGTGGGGGAATTTAGTTTGATCAAAATTTATTTAATGGTATTTTGAATACCCTATACGTTAAGATTATGTAATTTTGTTATCTTAAATATAAAACAATCTTTTAGAAATACGGCGAGCTTTTAGATAGTTTTAGGAAAACTGTCGGATTTTATCGATTGCTGACTCAGTAGTGTCCAAACTTCTAACGTTAATCATAATTTGAGCGATACCAAAGCGATACTTGCGATAGCCAAGAAAACCATAGAAACGGAAAGTGCATCCATACACCATTTGGGCACCTTGTTAAATGAGGAGTTTTCGAATTCTGTTAATTGTATTTTAGAATCGAAAGGACGGGTTATCGTTTCCGGAATAGGAAAAAGTGCCATTATTGCCTCAAAAATTGTTGCCACCCTAAATTCAACGGGAACCCCTGCCATTTTCATGCATGCTGCAGATGCCATTCATGGGGACCTGGGCACGATTCAAGAAAACGACGTAGTTATCTGTATTTCAAAAAGCGGTAGTACGCCGGAAATCAAAATGCTCGTGCCCTTAATCAAAAGAGGAAGCAACAAATTGATAGGCATGACAGGCAACCTCGAATCTTATCTCGCAAAAGAGGCCGACTTTATACTAAATACCTTTGTAGCGAAAGAAGCCTGTCCGAACAATTTGGCACCTACGACAAGTACGACGGCACAAATGGTGATAGGAGACGCCCTTGCCATCTGTTTATTGGAAATCAAAGGATTTACCAGCAAAGATTTTGCGAAGTACCATCCGGGTGGGGCGCTCGGTAAACGCTTATACCTCAGGGTATCTGACATAGTGGTTAACAATCAGAGACCGGAGGTCGATCGCAATACGAGTGTTAAAGAGGTTATTGTCGAAATTTCCAAAAAAATGTTAGGTGTCACTGCAGTTAGTGAAAACGGTGAACTCGTAGGTATCGTAACGGACGGTGACATTCGAAGAATGCTCAACAAGCATGACAATATTAGCGGTCTTATCGCAAAAGATATTATGACCTCGAATCCGAAAACCATATCGGTAGATGAAATGGCCGTTGAGGCCTTGGAGCTGATGCAAAACAAAGGAATTTCGCAATTGTTGGGAGTAAAGGGCAAAAAATATGTAGGTGTTGTACATTTGCACAACTTGATAAACGAAGGTATATTATAATGGCAAAAAAGAATACCAAGTCTCCCGATGAAATGTCGTTTCTAGACCATTTAGAAGAATTACGCTGGCATTTGATCCGGTCGGTCTTAGCGGTGGTAATTATAGGAATCGTCGCCTTTGTCTTTAGCAGTTTCATTTTCGATGTTATCATTTTTGGGCCGAAAAACATGGATTTCCCTACCTATAGGTTATTTTGCAATATTGCAACTTATATGGGTTTTGATTCTGTGTTTTGTGCCGACCAGCTTCCATTTACCATCCAAAGCCGCACCATGGGCGGCCAATTTTCAGCAGACATATGGACCGCCATTTGGGTAGGGTTCATTGTAGGTTTCCCATACGTACTCTACGAATTATGGAAATTTATTAGTCCAGGACTTCATACTAATGAGAGAAGGCACTCCCAAGGATTTATTTTTATTGCTTCATTACTTTTTTTTATGGGTGTTTTATTCGGCTACTACGTAGTCGCACCTCTTTCAATTAATTTTTTAGGAACCTATACAGTAAGTGCAGAAGTACTTAACGAATTTGACCTTAGCTCATATATTAGTACGGTAAGGACAGCTGTTATTGCTTGTGGAGTGCTTTTCGAATTGCCGATAATAATTTATTTTTTAACGAAGGTTGGAATCGTAACCCCCGAAATACTTAAAAAATACCGCAAAATTGCCATAGTCGTCGTCTTGATTCTCTCTGCGGTTATTACCCCCCCAGACGTGACAAGTCAAATAATTGTGGCCGTGCCGGTTTTGGTCTTATATCAAGTAAGTATCTATATTTCAAAAGTAGTACTGAAACGTCAGGCCAAAAAAGAAAGAAAAGAGAAAGAAAAAGAAAAAGGGTTAAAGAAAGCGTAAATGCCAGAAAGTTTCAAAAGTTTATTGCTTCTTTTGTTCGAAGTTTAGGCATTTAACATAAAACTTCACAACCAAAAAATTTAAACCTCCAATGAAGTTACGAGCTGAGAACATAATGAAGTCTTACCGAGGTCGAAAGGTAGTCAAGGGTATTTCTTTGGAGGTCAACCAAGGGGAAATCATTGGCCTATTGGGACCCAACGGTGCGGGTAAGACGACTTCGTTCTACATGATCGTAGGCTTGGTAAAGCCAAATGGCGGAAATATTTATTTAGATGGTACCGATATCACCAACTTCCCCATGTATAAAAGGGCTCAGAACGGTATTGGATACTTGGCACAAGAAGCTTCCGTTTTTCGAAAACTTAGTATCGAAAAAAATATTCTCAGCGTACTTCAGCTTACCAAGATGAGTAAGAAAGAGCAGTTGATGAAGATGGAATCACTCATCGAAGAATTTGGTTTGGGCCACATTCGAAAAAGCCGAGGAGACCTTCTTTCCGGTGGAGAACGTCGTCGAACGGAAATCGCTCGTGCACTGGCCACCGACCCTAAATTTATTTTACTTGATGAACCTTTTGCCGGTGTAGACCCCGTTGCCGTTGAAGATATTCAGCGTATCGTAGCACAGCTAAAGGATAAAAATATCGGCATACTCATAACGGATCATAACGTACAGGAGACCTTGGCCATTACCGAACGTTCGTACCTCATGTTCGAAGGCGGCATCTTAAAATCAGGACTTCCCGAAGACTTGGCAGCAGACGAAATGGTACGTAAGGTATATTTAGGTCAGAATTTTGAGTTGCGAAAAAAGAAGTTAGATTTTTAGACAAAGCCCTTCCCCTAGATTGCCTCAATCTTTTAAACCTATTCTTCCCTACGGATTACCTTTCCCCAGACTTGTTACTAGGGAACTTACCACATAAAATCCGATTATAAACGGCACTGCTAAAAACTTTAAAGTAATCAAAAGCACTAAGCTGACAATTAAAAAAATATAGCGTAGGGCATTGTCTTTAAAGCTCCAGTTTTTAAATTTTAGGGCAAAGAGCTCGATTTTAGAGTTAAGCAAGTAAGCGCTCAAAATTGTCAAACCTATCAAGAACCATTGATTTAATATAATCCCATTCAAAATATCATTGTTTTGATACAAGAGGATTAACGGAAGTGACAAAATCAAAAGCGCATTGGCAGGGGTAGGCAACCCGACAAAAGAAGATACTTGGTTCTCATCGATATTGAATTTCGCGAGGCGATAGGCCGAAGCTAGTGTGATTAGAAATCCTAATAAAGGCAATGGATATAGCACTGCTGACTGCAAGTATTCTGAACTACCATATTGAAATAAGCTTCCTGCGTTCCAACCCCCGGTCATTGACATGCCCAATAACTGAAACATCACGATCCCAGGAACCAAACCACTTGTAATCATATCGGCCAAAGAATCGAGCTGCACGCCCAGCTCGCTCTGAACGTTCAAAACCCTCGCTGCCAAACCATCAAAAAAATCAAAGAATATCCCCAAAAACACAAAGATTGCCGCCATCTCCAGTTGGTTCAGTACCGCAAAAACGGTCGCCACACAGCCACAGAAAACGTTGAGCAACGTAATCAGATTAGGAATATGTCTCTTCATGAAAAAGTTATTTAATTAATGTTCTAAAGTTCAGGCCCGAGTGTCAAATTAAAGTTCAAGTTTAAATTCCCCTAACCACCTGAAAATTCGGTTGAAGACAAAACTATGATTTTTATATTGCCCAAAACCTTTGTCTTCCCTATCCCTTCTAATCACGGATATCCATTGTTTTAGTTCTAGTTTCTAGAAGAACAGCGGTCTTACATCTTGTTGCTTCTCGTAAAAATAAGACAATTTCCAATCAATCATGTCAGACCATAATTTATTCGGATATTTGCCGAACGAAATTCCACAGTACTTGAAATGCGATTGAGAAAAATCTTATTACTATTAGTTTTCACTTTTTCGATATCGGTATACGCGCAAGTACCCGAATTATCTCCACTTTCTAAAATAAGTGTTTTAACAAGCGGCGCTGGCGACGCACTCTACAGCGCTTTTGGTCATAGTGCATTTCGGGTACAGGATCACACTCTGGGCATAGATGTCGTATATAACTATGGTATTTTCGATACCAGTGGCGAAAATTTCTACCTGAAATTCATTCAGGGCAGAATGGACTATAAGTTGGAACGAGAAGGTTTTGATTATTATCTCAGAGGTTATGAAATTCAGAACCGATGGGTGAAAGAACAAGAATTAAACCTGAGCCTTCATGAAAAAAATAAACTCTTTCAATTTTTAGAAAAGAATAATCTGCCCGAAAACAAAGTATATCCGTACGATTATTTTACGAACAACTGTGCCACCAAGATTTGGGATGTTCTCAAGGAAAATCTAGGAAATGAATTGGTTTTTGATGAAACGTATATAAACGAGCAATTTAGTTTTCGCGAATTAGTATACCATAACATAAAACCCAATTCTTGGGGGGCATTTGGCATCGACTTGGCTTTGGGTTCGGTTATCGACAGAAAGGCTACGCCGCAAGAGCACATGTATCTTCCTATTTACATTATGCGTCAATTTAAGGCCGCAAATTTAGATGGTAAACCGATAGCGGCCAAAGAAACATCACTTTACGATGCGCTTCCGAAAGAAGCTCAAAACCAATTTTTTACTTCTCCTCTATTTCTGAGTACTTTACTTTCCCTTATTATTTTAACGATTACCTATTTCGATTATAAAAAAAGAAAAAGGTCTAAAGGGCTTGATTTCGGTATCTTTCTCATAACAGGCCTGTCAGGTCTGCTCATGTGCTTTCTTTGGTTTTTGACGGACCATATTTGGACTGTCGAAAATTACAATATCTTATGGGCTTTTCCTTTGAATGTGATTTTGGCTGTCTTTATGCTAAGTAGCCATATTGTGTTTTGGGCAAGTAAATACTTTCTAGTGTTATTGGGCCTTTTGGCCTTAGTATTACTTTTCGGGGTGCTGAACATACAGTCTTTCAGCCCTGTATTGATACCATTATTGCTGGCCTTGGCCGTACGCTATTTATACCTCTATATTTTCTCAAAGAACCTTAAGCAAGCCTAAAATGAACTTACTCACAGTTGAGAATATCTCAAAATCATACGGCGAGCTGGTGCTCTTCGAAGGATTGTCTTTTGGCATCAACAAAGGTCAAAAAATTGCATTGATCGCTAAAAACGGCACAGGAAAGACTTCCATTTTAAATATCATGTCGGGGCAAGATACTCCCGATTCGGGTCAAGTAAATTATCGTAAGGATATTCGCGTTTCGTTTTTAGATCAAGAGCCCGACCTTGACCCTAAACTGACCGTTGAGGAGACTATATTCGCTTCCGACAACGAAATTCTTCAGGTAATTCACTTGTATGAAAAGGCTTTGGAGAATCCCGATGATGCTGATGCCTACCAATCGGCCTTCGAGGGAATGGAACGTTTCAATGCCTGGGATTTCGAAACGCTCTACAAACAAATTCTCTTCAAACTCAAACTGGAGGATTTGAATGCCAATGTCGGACTACTTTCTGGGGGACAAAAAAAGCGATTGGCCCTCGCGAACGCGCTTATTAATAAACCCGATCTTTTGGTTCTTGATGAACCTACCAACCATTTAGATCTTGAAATGATCGAATGGCTAGAGGAATATTTCGCTAGGGAAAACATGAGTCTTTTCATGGTGACCCACGACCGCTTTTTTTTGGAAAGGGTCTGTAACGAGATTATCGAACTTGACAACGGACAGCTTTATCCTTATAAAGGCAACTATTCCTATTACTTAGGAAAAAAAGAAGCGCGAATCGATCAGGAGACTGTAGAGCAGCATAAATCAGAACGTTTGTTCAAAAAAGAACTCGAGTGGATGCGCAAGCAGCCTAAAGCCCGTACTACAAAATCGAAATCACGAATCGATGATTTTAATACCATAAAGCAAAAGGCGAGCGAACGAAGAAAAGAACATGAGATCCAGTTGGAAATAAATATGGAGCGCATGGGCAACAAAATTTTGGAACTGCATAAAATTTCAAAATCCTTCCCTGACAAGCCAATATTAGACAAATTTGATTACAGTTTTACCAAAGGCGAACGTGTCGGAATCATAGGAAAAAACGGTACCGGCAAATCTACTTTTTTAAATATCGTTTCTGGCATTGACCAGCCCGATTCCGGTAAGGTCGTGGTCGGAGATACAATCAAGTTCGGCTATTATACGCAGAAGGGAATTCAGATAAAAGAAGGCCAAAAGGTCATTGAGGTAATTCGTGATTTTGGTGATTATATTCCATTAAAAAAAGGTCGTCAGATTTCTGCTCAACAACTACTTGAACGTTTTCTATTCGACCGCAAAAAACAGTATGATTATGTGGAAAAACTGAGCGGTGGAGAACGTAAAAGGCTGTATTTGTGCACGGTACTAATACAGAATCCGAATTTTTTGATTTTGGATGAGCCCACCAACGACCTTGATATAGTGACCCTGAACGTTTTGGAAAATTTTCTATTGGATTTTCCAGGATGTCTTATCGTAGTTTCCCATGACCGCTATTTTATGGACAAAATCGTTGACCATCTTTTTGTTTTTAGAGGCGACACACTTGTTGAAAATTTTCCTGGAAATTATTCCGATTATAGGACCTATGAAGACAGTAAAATAATCGTAAAGCGCGAGGAGAAAGCGAACAACAAAGAAAAGAAAGAAGCCCAAATTTCAAAACCAAACGGTTCTAAAACTAAACTTTCGTATCTGCAGCAAAAAGAATTCAAGAACCTTGAAAAAGATATTCAAAAACTTGAAGTCAAGAAAGTAGCGGTACAAAGCAAATTTGCCGATGGCTCGTTGTCTGGGGAAGAAATCGACCAGATTTCTCTAGACCTTCAAGAAATCAAAGGTGCTATCGACAAAAAAACGGAACGATGGTTCGAGCTTTCGGCAATGGCGGAAGGTTGAATCTCATAAGTCATCCCCTGCGAAGGAGAAGTGCCGCAGGCGGAAGAGTTTTCCCAGATTGGTCAGAATGCTCAGTTTAAAGTTATAATTCTGAAAAGACGTTGTTAACATTATTTACCTTAGCTGTTCCTTGGCTATAATCCTTTCTATCGGCACCCCTCTATGAAAATAAGGAAGGGGTACACTTAATAAATGCATAGAAGAATTGTACAGATTACTTCAATACCTGAAATTCCTCCTCACCTCAGCCAACCATCATGGGGTGCACTCCCCTTTCGTTTATAATTATGTCACGAAATGCATGTACTCCAAAACGAATTATTCGTATTCTAAATCCGTGAATATCCTTTTAAAAAGCATTGGATATATAGACGCTAAGCAGGTATGGTTTTTCGAAAATCAAAAAATTGAAAAAATCATTCAAAACCGATTTCCCGATATTGGGTTTAATGAAAAATTTTCCAAAATTTTATTCCTATCCGCATCCGAGCAAAGGATAATTGATAGTATGCTATCCAAAAAAAACAGCGTACAAAATGACAGTCTTCTGATTATAGATGACATTTATGGTAGTAAAGACAAAAATAGGATGTGGAAAAAAATCAAATTACACGAAAAAGTACGGGTTACCGTCGATATGTTTTATTGTGGCGCAGTTTTCTTTCGACAAGAACAGGCCAAAGAAGATTTTAAGATTCGGATTTAAACCGCTAATTTTATCGATAATTCCGAGTTATGGGCAACAACACAATCTATATAATTTTTTGCATAGTCGTCGTTATCTATCTTTTCATTTCGTTGGGCAATCGCAGACAATCGAAAAGCAGAAAGTCGAGAAATTTCATGGAGGGATATAAACGACCAAACGATAATAAAAAGGAGCAAGAGTAGACAGTTTGCCGTTGCAGCGGGTAGTTTTTGAAAAGACCCGAAACTTGAGCTTGAACTTTAAACTATGAAAATATACACCAAGACGGGTGATAAGGGAACAACGGCATTGATAGGCGGCACCCGTGTCAAAAAGCACCACATCAGAATCGAAAGTTACGGCACGATAGATGAGCTGAATTCTTGGTTAGGCCTGATTCGCGATCAAAGTATTGATAAGCGCTCACAAAAGACCTTAACCAAAGTGCAGGAAGACTTATTTATAGTAGGTGCAATTTTAGCTATGGATCCAAAAAAAGAAGTGCTGAAAAATGGAAATAGACGATTGAATATTCCCAAAATCGAAAATACTTCAATTGAATTTCTCGAAAAAGAAATCGATGATATGGACGAAGTCCTGCCGCCTATGACTCATTTTATACTTCCCGGTGGTCACCCAACCGTGTCATACTGTCATATCGCAAGAACGGTTTGCAGAAGGGCAGAGCGTATGAGTACGTTACTTTATGAAAACGAACCTTTTGATGACCTGGTCTTGTCATTTCTGAACCGACTTTCCGACTACCTCTTTGTACTGGCCAGAAAATTGTCGAAAGATGTACAGGCAGAAGAAATAAAATGGGTTCCTTGAGAATGCCAACAACAATCCTACAAATGAAAGAAAACCTGAAATTATAGTTCTTTAACAGGAAATTCACTAATAATTTCACTATTTCTTCGTTATCAAACTATTAAAACAAAAATAATAGTAATAAAATAGCCGAATTTGCTTGGCCATGTGCTTTTAAAAATTATTTTTGCAAAAATTTAAAATCGAACTACTACAATGTATTGGACATTAGAACTAGCATCTTATTTAAGTGATGCGCCATGGCCGGCCACGAAAGACGAACTGATTGATTACTCCATTCGTACGGGTGCGCCTTTGGAGGTTGTCGAAAACCTGCAGTCTATGGAAGAAGAAGGCGGCGAAATTTACGAATCTATCGAAGAAATTTGGCCGGATTACCCCACTGAAGAAGATTACCTCTGGAACGAGGACGAATATTAATACTATTCCGTTAAATCAAACAAAAAAGTCTCTATCGAGGCTTTTTTTTTATGTAATTTTGACAGTTAGCAAGTCATTTTTTAGTAAAATCCAATACTGGAATACCTTTTGTTGACTAACAATAGCAATACGATAAAATCACACTTCACCGCTTGATCGTTTTCTATAGCGGTTCAATTATAAACAAGATAACATGAGTTTTTTAAATTCTGTACTAAAGGCATTCGTAGGGGACAAGTCAAAAAAAGATGTCAAGGAACTTCAACCTTTGGTCGGTGAGATCAAATCTTTCGAAAAGGAATTGGAGGGCATCAGCAACGATGAGCTACGTGATAAAACGAATACCTTTAAATTAAAGATAGCGGAGGATATCAGGGAGCTTACAGAAAAAATAAATGCTTTGGAAAAAGAGGTAAAGACCTCTGAGGATATTGATAAAAACGAGGATACCTACGCCGAAATCGATAAGTTAAAGGAAGAAGCTTATGCCGTTACAGAAAACACCCTTAATGAACTTCTTCCGGTGGCCTTTGCCGTTGTCAAAGAGACTACTAAACGTTTCGTCAATAACGAAACATTGACCGTAACCGCCTCGGAATACGACCGCTTACTTTCCGGAACCAAAGATTATGTTACCCTTGATGGCGACCAGGCCATTTGGAGAAATTCTTGGGATGCTGCGGGCAAAGAAGTTACCTGGGATATGGTTCACTACGACGTACAGTTGATAGGTGGTATCGCTTTGCACCAAGGTAAGATTGCTGAAATGCACACCGGTGAAGGTAAGACCTTGGTGGCGACCTTACCGCTTTACCTAAACGCTTTAGCGGGCCACGGAACGCATCTAGTAACCGTTAACGACTATTTGGCCAAAAGAGATAGCGCATGGATGGCACCTATATTTGAATTCCACGGACTTACGGTAGATTGCATCGACCATCACAGACCGAATTCAGAGGGTCGAAGGGCAGCCTACAATGCAGACATCACTTACGGCACGAACAATGAGTTCGGTTTCGATTACCTACGCGACAACATGGCGCATACACCTAAAGATTTGGTTCAACGTCCGCATCATTATGCTATTGTCGATGAGGTCGATTCCGTTTTGGTCGATGACGCCCGTACGCCATTGATAATTTCAGGTCCGGTTCCGGAAGGAGATCGTCATGAGTTCAACGAACTAAAGCCCAAAGTAGGTGATATCGTAAATAAACAACGCCAACATTTAACAGGAGTATTGGCGGAAGCTAAAAAACTAATTACCGGGGGCGACACCAAAGAAGGCGGCTTTTTACTCCTTCGCGTTCACCGCGGTTTACCTAAGAACAAGGCACTCATTAAATTTTTGAGCGAAGAGGGCGTAAAGCAATTGCTCCAAAAGACCGAGAACTTCTATATGCAAGATAACAATAGGGAAATGCCCAAAGTGGACGAAGACCTATTGTTCGTAATCGATGAAAAGAACAACCAGATAGAACTGACCGATAAAGGCGTCGATTATATTTCCGGAGAACAAAATCGCGATTTCTTCGTGATGCCCGATATCGGAGGAGAAATAGTGAAAATCGAAAGTCAGAATCTCGAAATCGAAAAAGAAGCTGAGCTTAAGGAGACACTTTTCAAAGAATTTGGCGTCAAGAGCGAACGTATACATACCATGAGCCAATTGCTAAAGGCCTACACCCTATTCGAGAAAGATGTCGAATATGTCGTGATGGAAAACAAAGTAATGATCGTTGATGAACAGACTGGCCGTATTATGGATGGGCGCCGCTACTCCGATGGATTGCACCAGGCCATTGAAGCGAAAGAAAATGTAAAGATCGAGGCGCTTACACAAACATTCGCTACGGTTACCTTACAAAACTATTTTAGAATGTACAACAAGTTGTCCGGTATGACCGGTACAGCGGTCACCGAAGCAGGGGAATTTTGGGAAATCTATAAGTTGGATGTAATGGAAATACCTACCAACCGCCCGATTGCTCGTGACGATAGAAACGATTTGATCTACAAGACCAAGCGCGAAAAATATAATGCCATAATTGATGAAGTCACCAAGCTATCTCAGGCAGGAAGGCCCGTTTTGATAGGAACCACTTCGGTGGAAATTTCAGAACTTTTATCCCGTATGTTGGGCATACGCAAAGTAGACCATAACGTCTTGAACGCGAAACTGCACAAGAGGGAGGCCGACGTTGTTGCTGAAGCGGGTAAACCTGGTGTTGTTACCATCGCCACGAATATGGCAGGTCGTGGTACTGATATCAAGTTGACCGATGAAGTCAAAAAAGCTGGTGGTCTGGCAATCGTAGGTACTGAACGACATGATTCACGTCGCGTTGACCGACAGCTAAGAGGTCGATCAGGACGCCAAGGTGATCCAGGAAGCTCGCAATTCTACGTTTCGTTGGAAGATAACCTGATGCGTCTTTTCGGTTCTGACCGTGTCGCCAAGATGATGGATAAGATGGGCTTGGAAGAAGGTGAGGTCATTCAGCACTCCATGATGACCAAATCGATTGAACGCGCCCAGAAAAAAGTAGAGGAAAATAACTTCGGAGTTCGTAAACGATTGTTGGAATATGATGACGTAATGAACGCCCAAAGAGAGGTAGTCTACAAAAGAAGACGTCACGCCATTCAAGGTGAACGCTTGAAAGTCGATATCGCCAATATGGTGTACGATACCTGTGAAGTGATTACGGACACGAACAAAGCAGCGAGCGACTACAAAAACTTCGAATTCGAACTGATCAAGTATTTTTCGATTACCTCGCCAATTTCCGAAGCAGATTTTGCAAAGTTGACCGTACAAGAGATTGCTACCAAAGTATACGCCGCAACTTACAAGTACTATCAGGAAAAGATGGAACGTAATGCAGCAACAGCGTTTCCGGTAATTAAAAAAGTCTATGAAGACAATGCCAACAAATTCGAGCGTATCGTAGTGCCCTTTACCGATGGTATAAAAACATTAAACGTTGTCACCAATTTAGAGAATGCTTACGAAAGTAACGGTAAACAGTTGGTAAACGATTTTGAAAAAAATATCACATTAGCGATAATCGATGATTCTTGGAAAACGCACTTGCGAAAGATGGATGAGTTGAAACAATCAGTGCAATTGGCAGTACACGAACAGAAAGACCCCTTGTTGATCTATAAGTTCGAGGCCTTCGGACTTTTTAAGGGTGTGATCGATAAGGTGAACAAAGAAGTGGTTTCGTTCTTGTTCAAGGGCGAATTGCCCAGTGGCAACCCCAATGAGATACAGGAAGCCAGAAACGTTCGTAGACCAAAGGAAAACCTTCAGACAAGTAAAGCAGAAATTCCGAATAGTGATGAATTGGCCGCACAGAACCGCGCCGCCGGCCAGACCCAAAGGCAACGCCCACAAGTAACGGAAACGATTGTACGCGAACGACCAAAAATTGGGCGTAACGACCGGGTGACCATTAAAAACGTAATGTCCGGTGAGAGTAAAACAGTGAAGTATAAACAAGCAGAACCCCTTATAGATACAGGGGAATGGGTACTGACCGAAGATTAAATAAAAATACTTTCTAATTATCTGAACGGCAACTTATTGTATTAAGTTGCCGTTCTTTTTAGCTGATGAACGAGTAAATAGTTAGCTCTGTTTTTTTCGATATACTATTGTAAAAATACGGTGATATGATTCCAAGCGGATATATTACAGATTTTGGAACGATAGCAGTAATATGCAAAATTCGAAAGTAAACCAGAACAGAATAAACGACAAGACTAAGCTACTGCTTAAGTTCAATTATATCTCGTCTGCCCTAAGCTTGGTTTTGGGCCTTCTTTGTGTTTTCGCAATTGATGTTAAGGGCACTATACCAAATGTATTCTTTTTATATTTTGCCCTCAACCTTATCAATATAGGCGCTTTTAAACTGCATGGCAACCTCTCTGTCATGGCCATTTGCACCTCACTTTTATCTTGGGTAAGCACATTAGTCATAACCCTATTTAGCGGAGGAATTAATAGTCAATTTATTTTTATTTTGGGTATTATTGTACTTGCAGGTTATATCTCTACTCGGTTTTTTGGTAATCTATATATGTATTTTATCCTTTTCACGATTCTTGCGGTATTTGTCATAGATCAAGTCGAGCTCGATTTTATTTCCAATGAAATACCAGCTGAATCAGAAGACCTTTTCAGTTTGGCCAGTATCTTGTTCGCCGTATACTTATTGGGTTGGGTATTTGGAAAAGATTTGCTCAAAGCGCATCATAACCTATACAAGTCAAAGGTCGAAATAGAGCGGCGTATCGACGAGAAAGAAATGCTTTTACGTGAAGTGCACCATAGGGTAAAGAATAATCTTCAGACTGTTTCGAGCTTACTCAATTTACAAGCTAAAAATTCTGGTAACGAACAGATAAAAGATCTCGTAAAAGGCAGCCAAAATAGAGTGATTTCAATGGCAATGATCCATGAAATGCTGTATTTAAGAAGTAATCTCTCAAAAATCGAATTCAAACCGTATGTACAAGAGTTGACAGAATATTTGGTAAAATCTGTTAAGGGTAGAAGTAAGAACGTAACCATAAATATTGATATTCCTGATATAGAATTGGGCATAGACACAGCCATTCCTTTAGGGCTTTTGATAAATGAAGCGGTCACAAATTCCCTAAAATATGCTTTTATGGGACATGATAATGGACAAATCGGTATTACCATGAAGAAAGAACCCGCCCCAAATACTTACAATTTACAACTAACGGACAACGGAATCGGTTTTTCTGAAAAACTCGATTTTAGGAATTCAAAATCACTGGGGCTCAAACTGATTCATAATCTGGCAAGGCAGCTCAAGGGATCTGGAAAAAGACTACATACTGAAAAAGGAACAAATTATTGTATAACATTCCAAGATATTGGTCGGGGCTTTAAAACCACTTACTGATTTTGACTTCTACCCTAATGCAAATGTACTAGTAAGACCACAAGTCGTTGTCCATTTCTCATTTTTATAGACTTGAAGTCTAGTAGGTTTCCAAAAACATCATGATGATAGAGTTATCAAAAAAATAGCCTTTTTCATTCTATTATGAAAGTTTTTTCGGAATAAAATCGTAGTTTAAACCCAGGTTACCACACCCAATAGATTTATTTGATTTTTCCCTATTGTTCATCTTTTTTTAAGATGAATCGTACGTTTTCCCTTTCGATAATTTAAAGGACAGCGTAACTATGTTTCGATTTCGGATAAGCGTAAGACCAATACATGACCAGTGCAAACAAAATACAGCAAAGAATCGACAACCAGACCCGGTTGCTGGTAAAGCTCATCTATGCGTCATCGTTGTTAAGTCTTTTCCTTTGTCTTTTTTGTTTTTATTTTTTGGATATTCGAGGTTATATTCCCTATATATTCTTCGGTTTTTCTACGCTTAATGTCCTCAACCTATTGGCTTTTAAAAAACATGGTAGACTGGTTTTAGCCTCGGTAGTCAGTGCCGCTTTATCGTTAATAGGGACAACAGTGGTTACGCTCTTTAGTGGGGGTATTCAAAGTCCGTTTATATTTATTCTCGCTATTATCGTTCTCGGAGGATATATCTCTGCACGTATTTTTGGAGAAATTTACCTTATTCTCATCGTAGTCGTTGTCATTGCAATCTATACTATTACTGAGGTAAACATTAACTTTATAACCAACGAAGTACCCAAAACTTCAAGGGATACCTTCAGTTTAATCAGTTTATTATTTTCAGTATATATATTGGGAGGTGTTTTCGGAAGGGATATCCTAAAAGCCCATAACGCCCTGAAAACATCAAAAGGGGAAATTGAAAAGCGCATCGACGAAAAAGAAATACTTTTATGCGAAGTACATCATCGCGTAAAAAACAACCTACAAACAGTATCTAGTCTTTTAAACCTGCAAGCTAAAAATTCGACCAACGACACTATAAAAAACTTAGTATTAAGTAGTCAAAATAGGGTTAATTCTATGGCCATGATACATGAAATGTTATATATGCGGGATAACCTTTCTAAAATCGAGTTTCGATCGTATGTAAAAGAATTAACCGAATACCTAATCAAATCTGCAGATGGCAAAAATAAGAACGTTATCATAAACATTGACATACCTGACATACAATTCGACATTGATACTGCTATACCCTTGGGGCTTTTGATCAACGAGGCAGTAACTAATTCGTTGAAATATGGTTTTGTAGAAAAGGGTAATGGGCAAATCGATATTAAGCTCAAAAAAGAGAACGATAGCAATACGTATATTTTGGACATAAGCGACAACGGCGTTGGTTTTGCCAAAGAGCTCAATTTTCGCACTTCCAAATCATTGGGGCTAAAACTTATACATAATCTGGCCCGGCAGCTTAGGGGATCAGTAAAACGTCAACCTATGAGCCATGGAACCAATTACAGCATCACATTTCAAGATATCGGGGCACCATATTTAGCTAAAGGTAACTCTGGTTCTGCTTCGAATTAAAAAATTTTAATTACCTAAAATTCAATATCTTTAAAAAGCGTAAATAAAGTTTTTAAAAAATGACAAATTCCAGACGTAAATTTCTTTCTTCCATCAGTATGTTAGCGGCAATTGCGGCCATGCCGCTTCATGCATTCAACTTCGGTACATCCAAAAAATTAAAAATTGTCTTGGTAGGTACGGGCATAAGGGGTACAGGTTTTTGGGGGCAGCGTCTAGTAGAAGAATATTCCGATATTTTAGAATTTGTAGGGTTATGTGACATCAACCCTAGCCGCCTGGAATACGGGAAGAAATATATCGGTGTAACTTGCCCAACTTTTACCGATTTCGAAAAAATGGTAAATGATACCAAACCCGAGTTAGTAATTGTTACCACAAAAGATTCAACGCATCACGAATACGTTATCAAAGGCCTTGAAATGGGCTGTGACGTACTTACTGAAAAGCCCATGACTACCGATGAGACCAAATGCCAGGCCATTCTTGATGCTGAGAAAAAATCGGATAAAAACCTGATTGTCGGCTTCAATTATCGTTGGAGCCCTTACGCCACCAAAGTCAAAGAACTATTGATGAAAAAATCCATTGGTAAATTGGTTTCCGTAGACTTTCACTGGTACTTAAATACATATCACGGAGCTTCCTATTTTAGAAGATGGCATGGTAATATGAAAAGCGGTGGTTCGTTATGGGTTCATAAAGCTTCGCACCATTTTGATTTGCTCAACTGGTGGATCGATTCAGAACCGAGCGAGGTCTTCGCCTATGGTGATCTAGAATTCTACGGAAAAAATGGACCTTTTAAAGGAGATAATTGCCGTACTTGCGACCACCAAAAAGAATGTGACTTTTATTGGGATATTACCAAAGATAAACACATGATGGATCTCTATGTGGATCACGAGAAAGAAGACGGCTATATTCGAGACAATTGTCTCTTTAGAGACGACATCGATATTTATGATAAAATGTCTGCACAGGTAAAATATGCAGACAATACGGTGTTAAATTATTCACTTACTACCTACTCTCCATACGAAGGCTGGCGAGTTGCCTTGAACGGTACCGAAGGTCGTATAGAAGCTTGGCAAGACATTCCATACTTCAAAAATGAAACTATAGACGAGGCCGAAAAACACGCGAAGGAGATGGATCAGGGCGGGAAAGACGAGATTAGTTATGAGCCTGTAATTCTGCACAAATTATGGAACGAACATGAGACCGTGCAAGTGGCTCTCGAAAAAAGCGGCCATGGTGGAGGTGACAAACGCCTACATGACAAGATTTTTAAAAATCCGGGAACAAAGGATGAATTCGGTAGAACCGCAGGCATACGTGATGGTGCTATGGCTATACTTATCGGTATCGGTGCCCGACGCAGTATTGAAAGCGGAAAACCAATCAAAATAGGTGATTTGACAGATTTAGACCCCATGGTTAAAAGAGGTTAACTCTAAAAACGTTAAAATAACCGTACTGTTCGTCTATTATTAGATTGTGTTTTTGATTATAACGCAAAACATTTTTAAATTTACACAATGGTTGTAGGTCTTTTCTTAATAAAGAGTTTTTATTGAAAGGAGTTGGATAAAAAAATTCCCCATTATGCAAAAGAATAAGAAACTGGATGAGCGTCTTAGAGACAAGGCCAAGTTAGTAATAAAGGTCAATTACTTCACCTCCATCTTTTCCCTGATATTCTGTTTTATTTGTCTTTTTCTGCTTGATATCACCGAAGTTATTCCTTACGTATTTTTGTGTTTTGGCATTCTCAATTTGGCAAATACCTTTTTGTACAAATGGCATAAACGTCTTACTCTTACCTATAATATCGTTTCGATTATGACCTTGGCGGGTGCAAGTATCATAACACTTTACAGCGGTGGCATCAACAGCCCCTTTATTTTTGTACTGGCCCTTATTGTGGTAGCTGGTTATGTGACCACAAAATCCTATGGCACACTTTACCTCAACCTCAATTTATTGATTATTGTACTTATTTATTCACAGAGCATCGCCGATTTCAGTTTCGTTAGCGATGTAGTGCCTGAAAAATCACAAAATCTGTTTGCACTCTTGAGTGTTTTGTTTTCGGTATATCTCTTAGGAGGGGTTTTCGGAAAAAATCTACTACACGCCCATCACAATCTCTACAAGACCAAAAATGAGCTAGAGGAAAAAATAAACGAAAAGGAAACGCTGATTAAAGAGGTTCACCACCGTGTAAAGAACAATCTTCAGACCATTTCAAGCCTATTGAGCTTACAATCTCGAAATATTGATGACAAAAAGGTAAAAAGCTTATTAAAAAGTAGTCAAAATCGGGTAATTTCAATGGCTATGGTTCACGAAATGCTCTATATGAGAGAAGACCTTTCTAAAATTGAATATAGGTCGTACGTACAAGAACTTGCCGAATATTTAGTGCGCTCCATCAAAGGTACAAGCAGCAATATTACTTTGGATATCGATATACCGGATGTGAAATTGAATATAGATACAGCAATTCCTTTAGGGCTCCTAATCAACGAGACAATTACCAACTCCTTGAAATATGGCATAGTCGATGAAAATAAAGGTGAGATATTCATAAAGCTCCGAAAAGTTGTTAATAATGAATATCTTTTGAATTTAGGGGACAATGGAGCTGGTTTCTCGGAGACCATAACCTACAAAAACTCCAATTCCCTTGGGTTAAAGTTGATACATAATCTCGCCCGGCAATTACAGGGTTCGATTATTCGTGATCTTACCAAGAAAGGAACGCATTATGTCGTAAAATTCAAAGAGATACGCGACCAGATACCTTCTGTTGCTTGATTGAATTACAATTACCTCCACTTCTTTTCCGTAGAAATTTTTAATGGCCTTAGTATACCCTTGGTTTTCGGAAAAACCAAAACATGAATAACAAACAAGGCCGCAGCCGTAAAAAGTATAGATAATAACATAGCATTTAGATTTAGTGAGTCGTACTTCGGGGAAAGTTCGATTCGGTTTTTAAGTAGGTTGTATTAAAAGATTATACTAGTTTCGATTTGGAATGTTTACCTGTAAAGGTCAACGCTTTTTTCACTCTTGAATTTCTGAATTTATAGAGACGGGCTACACCGTTTTCGGCGTCAACTTCAATTTGCGGAGCAGCGTTAGAACGCTCAATGCTACCACCCAAAAAAACACCCATTTTAATATCGACAACTTTATCATTGATTTCGGTATTTGCCAGAGCTATCCCTCCGAACATTAAAATAAAAATTAAGGTTATAACCGACTTCATAACTTATTATATGAGTTATATAAAGATAACCGCCAAAGCTTATTTATTTTTCCTTAAATCGCTGAACTGCAAATATTTTAGATGTTGGAATAAACTTCCGTCGAAGTGCAAAAAATCTCCGATAAGTGAAACGAAAAGTCAAAACGGCTTAACGAAACTATTAGGTTTTTAACGAATATTTCCGAAGTGATTTTCTACCGGAAATTGGAAAATAATTCCTTTTTCCAAAAGATATCGGCCAAAAGGCCAGTTCAATATATAACTATTCTTAAGGAAAATTGATTAGAAGAATAGTGCAATTTAGTCCGCCTTACGTTTACTAAGCCAGATGATAAAACCTGTAATGGGCAATGAAGCCAAAATCAATGACGTAATACAGACCAACAAACGTCCAAAAAAGCCAGCGATACTGCCCAAATGAATATCGTATACAAGATTGTTCAGGGTCTTAAAGGCGCTGGCCTCGTTGTGAAGACCCCATTCAAAGTTACCATGAAGCTGCTGACCAGTATACTGGTCAAAATGATAGAGGTCGGTTCGTACAACACGATGCTCCGAATCTACGACGGCGATATGTATAGATTCAGTTACGTTATGTGGAAAATTGATGCGCACGGGCCTATCCGTATAAATTTGCTGAAAGGCATGGGCTAGACTATCAACCTTAACCGTCAAATCGTAATTTTCGGGGCGTTTGGAAACATCTGATAAAGGCACATCATAACTAATCTCATCTTCACCGGTAGCCATTTTTAGTGCATTTTGAAAAGGGGTAAAACCCCAGAAAACACCTGTCAAAAGACTAAAAATCCCAATCCATGAGGCATAGAACCCAAGAACATTGTGTAGGTCGTAATTCAATTGTACACGACGAGCCTTCCATCGAATGGTGAAATGATATGTTCTGCGAGACTTTCGATGTGGCCACCAAAGTACAAGTCCCGTGACGATCATGAGGAGCGATAGCAGGGTCACCCAATGTACAATCTGTTGTCCTGTACTGCCCAAAAGCAGATTGCGGTGCAACAATATCAAATTATTCAGCCAGCCCGTTTTCATATTCTGAAGGTGTTTCAGCTCTCCCGAATACGGATTCATAAAAGCATAGTAGTAAGTTCCCGGTACATATAGCAGGACTTTGGCCGTACGTTCCTTCCCCTGAAAAAGAACGCCTCGAAAATCACCTTCTGGAAACGCTTCCGCCATCTTGACCTTAAGGGCAGAGACAGCAACAAAAGTTGCGTCTTTAGATGGTACCCGTTGTTTATATAGTAGAGTACTAAATTCAGGCTCCCAAGTATAAATCGCACCGGAAAGGGTAATCACAAAAAATAGTAGCCCGATAGACAAACCCAAATACAAATGGATTTTACGAACAATATTTTTAAACGAACGGTCTCGCATACGCCTAATTGTCAACTTATAAATAGTCCTTAAATATATCATATTAAAAACTTAGTGCAAACGATTGTCCAACATATAAAAAAAGCTAACTTGAGTGGCACGAAATTCTAATACCCATGAAGTATTTTTTGTTTTTATTTACCGCACTATCTTGCCATTCAATAGTATGTGCACAACAATCAACAACAAGTAATCCTAAACAACAATTAAAACCTTGGTCGAAAAATGTTGCATATTGGCAGTATAGGGGAGAACCGGTTTTGCTCTTGGGCGGCAGCAAGACTGACCATCTCTTTTTAGCCGATAGCCTGTTGACCCACCTGAACGAAATTCATAAAATAGGTGGAAATTACGTACGTAATACCATGTGCCAGCGGGAAGGCTTGAAATTAAAGCCTTATGAATTAAAAAGTGACGGCACTTTTGACCTCAACCAATGGAATACGGACTATTGGTCGCGTTTTGAGAATATGCTTAAATGGACGCACGAGCGCAATATCATCGTGCAGATAGAAGTTTGGGACCGTTTTGATTATTCCCGCGAGTTTTGGGAAATCAGTCCTTGGAACCCTAGATTGAACACCAATTATTCGTACGAAGAAGCGGGCTTTGACAAAACCTACCCAAAGCACCCCTCGAGTGACCTACAGCCCTTCTTTCACTCCATTCCCGGTATGCCTCTGTACAATACCAAATTAGATCTGATACGCGGATATCAAGAAGCTTTCGTGAGCAAAATGCTTTCCTATAGTTTGAATTATGGCCATGTGCTCTATTGCATGAACAATGAAACCACCTCACCGCTTGAATGGGGGCAGTATTGGATAAATTTTATAAAAGCCAAAGCTGCAGAAAAAGTAGCGAAGGTTTTCGTTACCGATATGTTCGACGATGCCCATTTGGGTGCAAAAGCGGTCAATACACCCGTAATTTTTGAGGATGCAACGCACTATCAGTTTGCCGATATCTCTCAAGTCAACAGCCGTAATTTTGGGGACGACCATTGGCGCGAATTAGAATATCTAATTAAGAAAGTCAACGAAAAACACCCTCGGCCCAGCAACCATACCAAAATCTATGGCGGTGGCTACAAGTCATTTGGTACTGGCGGACTTGAAGATGGCATAGAGCGGTTCTGGCGTAATATCTTAGCAGGCTCGGCAAGTTCGCGATTCCATCGCCCAGACAGTGGTAATGGTTTAAACGAACGTGCAGTGGCAAGTATCAAAGCGGCGCGATTACTCGAAAGTGAAGTTAAATTCTGGGAAATCGAACCCCAAATGCAACTACTTTCCCAACGTGCACCCAATGAAGCGTACCTTGCCGCCAAGCCCGGAGAAAGTTATATACTATATTTTCCTTATGGAGGTGCTGTAAACTTGGATCTTTCAGATACAACAAACAGCTTTCAACTAAAATGGATTAGTATTACCGAAGGGATTTGGCTCGATAGGAAACCCGAAGCGGTAAAAGGCGGTGGTGCAGTACCGATTAAAGCACCTTTTATAGGAGGCTGGGTAGCAGTAATTACAAGCGTGAAAAACTAAAAACCGATCAACTTCCGTATGAATTATCAAAATTCCTTTATCCTGTTTTTTCTAATTGCCTCCTTGGGGTTTTATCCAATTTTTGGGATTGGCCAGCAGGTTAAAAATGTACCCGAAGCTTTTACCGCTCTGAGTTCTGATCCGGAAATCATCCTCATTAACAATGCCATCGAAGTCCCTACAAAAGATGGACACTTTCAGGGGGTGCAGGTCATTTCGGAAAACGGAAGCGCAAAATTGTTGATTTCGGGCAGTTCGCTCACTACAGCCTATATTTTAAAAGTCGATTTGGCGACACAAAAAACAGACAAACTTATTCCCTTGATGAAGGCACCTTTTAGACATGCAGGTGGTATTCAAGCCAGTGAACCGTATGTTATAGTGGGAATTGAAGATAATTTTATCAGAACCGTTTCAAAGGTTTGTCTGTACAATTACCATGATGTCAACTTGCTAAAGGCTACTCCGAATATGACTATTGACAGACAAGGTGAAGCGGAAAGACAGACCGCCGGGGCAACCGGCCTATTGGCCCTAGAGAGCGATTATTTAGCGGTCGTTAGCAATTGGGATAGCCGCAATTGGGACTTCTACCACATTGACCCCGATAAGAACGAACAAAAATTGCTCGAAAGTTTCGTGGCTCCAGATAACTGGGCAGGTTATCAAGCCATTAATCTAATCAAAGACGGAGATGCCATCTACGCGATTGGATTTTACCAAAAGGAAGCTATCGGTTATGCCGATTTAATTTTGGTCAGTAAACGGGGCGCTTTTGAATCGATACTAGAGAAAGTAAGTACCAAAACCTTTAACTGTAAAAAAGGTGTTGATTTTGGAACGGCTGCAGGGCTGCAGGTGGATTCGGATGGGAAGCTACACATTTGGGCAACGCAAAGAGATGCCTTACAGCAAATCGCAGTTAATAGGTTTTCGCAACGAACGGAATAATGATAGGCCCCTACCACTAAAATCAGTATTTGAAAATTGAATCTATGAAAAAATATATTATAGGTTGTATACTCTGTCTGCTGAACTGTACGCTGATCGCCCAAAACAAGACTGATGTACGGGAAATAAAACGCGGCTCCGGTGACCGACCGAACTTTGTATTTATCGTTGCCGATGATTTGGGTTATGGCGACTTGGGCTTTACAGGAAGCAAACAGATCAAGACCCCCAACATCGACCGACTCGCAAATACCGGAATCAATTTTACCGAGGGCTATGTTTCCTCGGCAGTTTGTAGTCCGTCACGAGCAGGGTTTTTAACCGGTATCAACCAAGTAACTTTTGGCCATGATAACAATTTGGCCAACAACCAACCTGGTTTCGACCCGCAATTCTTGGGGCTTCCTATCACCCAAAAGACTATTGCCGATCATTTAAAGCCCTTGGGTTACGTAAATGGTATCGTGGGCAAATGGCATTTAGGTTACGAAGATCATTTCCATCCACTAAAAAGAGGATTCGATGATTTCTGGGGCTATCGCGGTGGCGGGCATGATTACTTTAGCTCGAACCCAAACGAAAAAGGGTATAAGACCCCCATAGAAAGTAATTATAAAACGCCACAGCCCATCACCTATATTACTGACGACAAGGGCAATGAATGTGTAGATTTTATAGCACGGCACAAGAACGAACCCTTTTTTCTGTTCGCATCCTTCAATGCGCCGCATACACCAATGCAGGCTACGAATGCAGATCTTGAACGCTACAAGAATATTACGGACGAGAGAAGGCGCACCTATGCGGCGATGGTGCATCGCCTTGATGTCAATATCGGTAAAATTATCGGTGCTCTTGAGGCACAGAGTCTGCGCGAGAATACCTTAGTCGTCTTTATCAGTGACAATGGCGGACCTATTGATAACGGTTCTATTAATGCACCTTATAATGGTAAGAAAGGCACCTTGCTCGAAGGTGGCATTCATGTGCCGTTCGTATTTAACTGGCCCGAGACCCTTCCCGCTGGAAAAACCTATCGGCAACTCGTTTCGGCCTTAGATGTGGCCCCCACTTTTATCGCTTTGGCAGGAGGAAGTACTTCGGAGACAAATTACAGTGGCAAGAACCTGATTCCGTTTCTGTTGGAGGAGAATAAAACAAGGCCCCATACGACCCTTTTTTGGCGATTTACCATCAGTGCGGCCATACGCCAAGGCGATTGGAAACTGGTGCGCTTACCCGACAGGCTTCCAGCGCTGTACAATTTACAGACCGATGTTTCCGAACAGCATAATGTCGCACTGGAAAATCTTGACATTACTCAAGAACTATTAAAAAGGTTGGGCGATTGGGATGTCAGCCTTCCACACCCATTATTTTTAGAAGGTGCCCAATGGAAAAAAAGACAGCTAGAGCAATATGACCACACCTATCCCTTAAATCAGCCCGATTGACAATTGTTTGGTAAGCATACGAATCGTTGCCCTGTCGGCAAACATTTGATGGTAAAAAAAGCAGGAGGCTTGGTAGTAGTGGAACGTGAATTAGGTAATCTATATCGTTTAAGCCATTTTGGCCTTGTTTCTTTTTGTAGTAAATGAAAGCGCCTTTTTTATTTTGGTATTGCTACGCTTGTACAAACGTGCAACTTCGGTAGTCGATTTGAAAGCAACTTCTTCAAAAGAAGTTTCGGTAACGATAGTCATTTCAACAGTGGCAGCTTTAACTTCTTCAGTTGCAGTCTGCGCTTGTGTAGCTACTCCGATAAAAAGAACAAAAATTAAAGTTGCGATGGTTTTCATGACTTGCGTTTTATATATAATTAAAACGCCTCAGACCACATTATACAGGGTTCGGGTTCGTTCAACGAGACCAAATACTCGTTAAGCGACACAACTCCGGTTTAAGTGTAAAAAAGCTTCGGTGAACGTAACTAGGTCTAAAAACACTTTGCCGAAATAAGAAGGTCTTTTATCGGAGAAAGGCAGATTTAATTCCTTCAATTAAACCTAAAGGGCCCTCATTTGTTCGGAATATACGCCATTTTGACCTTTACTGTCCTGTATATAATGGTGACCGGCCAGACAAACCGGTACTTTATCTCGAAAGCTCGGGAGATTTTGGCAAGCGCTATATAGTAACCATCGCCGAAAAATCAGCTGTTTGTAGATTGATGACTGGCCTATTACTTTATGTACAACTAACGTATTCTGAACAAATAGGCAACGACGTTTTTTGGGCACCGTTCACATATATATAAAACCGTATTGTTTAGTTTAAATCTTGGCGTATCAATTCAAAGGTGACCTTGACCTCTCCCATATTGTTGAAATCACTATCTGCCCGAATGTAAACATCGCGTTTGGGGCCTAAAGACGTCTCGTTAATGTTGTTCACCACGGGTTCTCTGGAAAGAGAAACCGACGAAACCAAGTCGTTGGCTACGCCGGAAACCGTTCCTATAGATACAACGGTTATGCTCCCATCAAGCGCTTCAACTATTATGGCACTCACCTTTTTGATGGCAAAACCCTTAGGAACGTTCATAGCGAGTTGTTGCTCCGTTCCTTTTCCGAGAACGACCGTCTCGGTCCTAATCCATGTCGCCTCTGCGATTTCGTTGTTTTGTTCAACTACATAGTTGTTTCTTGTATCAAACACTTTAGCGTAGTTTTTGTTAGGGTTGCCCTCCTTTATAAAGAGCATTCTACTTCTTAGGCCAAGCGGGTCTACATCCATATTTCTCCAACCGTTTACGGTAATTTCGTAATGGTTGTTGGCCCCACCGTTCATGGCGTAATCATTATGAAAGATAACCCCTCGATATGGCGTGGTCGAAGTATGGCGTTCAATGTTTAGGCTTGAATTTCTAATCGTATTGTTGTTTCCCGAAATTCCAAAACAGCCGTGTAGGTTTGTGCTAAGCTCTTTTATGCACAAATTAAGGTTGTCCCAAATAACATTATTTCCCCTTCGGGCGTTCATAGGGTAGATTTCAGCTATTTCCGAGTTGTCCTTAATAATTATGTTTTCAAAAGAAACCTTGTTCAAGGTGCCGAGAAATCTAATAGCACTGAATTTGTAACTAGGGTCAAAAATGTCAGAACTACTTTCTGAATACATATTTCTAAAATCACCATCGGTGATATTCTGTAAATCCATTAATCCGTCCCTGCGGTACGATGTATAATTTTTGACAAGCACATGATCAACGTACCCGGTCAACTTTAAGGAATTACAATAACCGCTAAGCGTAGGCCTAACAATTGCCGTGCCGACATAATTACCAAAATCTATAGTATTGGTTATCTCTAGGTTCTGGGTCTTATAGCCTTTTAGGGAAGAGTCGGAGTTTAAGTATAAAAGGTGCGGCGGTGGAAATTTGTATGTACTGCCGTCATTGTTAATATCCCAACCTATATTCGTTCCATCGAAATCTTGAAAATCGGAATAACGATATGACTTTAAACCATCGGATTTAAAACCATCTACGATACCCTGAATACCCATAATCGTGCCATCTAAGGTCACATTTTTTAATGTGATATTGGTAGGGATGACAGTAGGATCTTTTGACGCGTCAGTCACCGTTTGATTCGCTCTATGCTGTTCTTTAAGTTTAATTACCTGAGGAATAAAAGAGTTCGCGTTATTGCCCACTGCTTTAAACTTCACATTGTCCAACAAAACATTTGAGGCGCCATCAAGCGATAGCACAGCAAAATAAGCTGTGTATCCCCTATGTATGGGGTCGCCGTTGTTATAAACAAGACCTTTCGTGGCGGTGAGATAATTTTTCAACTGTGTTATGTTCGGCGCGGGGTTTTCATAGGTAGTTTCAGCATCGTAAGAATTATCCCAAAGAATCGTGATATTTTTTAAAGTAATATCCTTTGTTAATGCTGCATAAAAAGCAGGGGAACGTAGGTTGTTGATGATGATATTAGCGTCATTTTCGCCTTCAATCCAAGCATTGTCCTCTAAAAAAATCGATTTCGTGCCTTCGGCTTCAACATCCAAAAGAATGTCTTTGGTGATTAAAAGCCTTTGGTTTAAAGTATCGGCATAGGCTAATGTTTCGACAAACGGTACTCTGTCGTCGGTAGTTCCATCCATGGCCGCCCCGAACCATTTAGGTTGAAGATATAGGCCGTCATACTGCCGCACCCACCCATTTATAATTGTTCCCCCATTGTTCGCTATACGTAATCTGTCGTCATATATGAAAGTGCCCGATATCCCTTTATCCATTACTATTGCCACATCGCCCGTGTCGGGAACACTTATTGCCGAAAGCGCCACGTAGTCATGTACCTTTATAAAATCGCCACCTTGCGATTTGCTAGCCGTTAAAGCTACTTCATATGGAATAGTATTACGCTCCTTTAACCGATTTTCAGCAATTAATAACATCTTCATGTGGTTCTCGCTAATATCCGATTGGTCGACTATCTTGCCGCTTTGCAGGGTGAGAACTTGGTTATAAGGGCGGTCTACGTTTCTGATTTCGAATATGGCATTGGATTTTTCTACCGATATCTTGATCCATTGGCAGCAGCCCGCGACGAGTAGCAACAGCGCCGCTGCAACTAGGCATATTTCTTTCATGCTTACAATTTTACTTTTTTGGTGTGCTCCTACTACCGACATTTTTGCCTATAAACTGGGGTTTATACAACAAAGCTAAAGCTAAGAAAAAAGTGAGCAACGCCCAACTCAAAAGGCCAAAGGCGTAAAAACCAAGTCCGGCCATATAGACCACTGCTTTCAAAATAGCAATTCTGTAGTGTTTTCCAATTCAGGCTATTTCATATCAAAATCACATTGTTTTGAAAGCTTTCGTACCAGTACAGAAAAGGGATATTTTTTGGTTTAAGAATCTTGGTCGGGATCACCCTATTGGGCATAGGAGGTCATATATACACGGCAATACTCTTTTACCAACGCATCGGGCACCACAAAAAAATGTTGATGGTCTATGGTATCTTGGGCGCCATCTTCTTTTTCGAAGAAGTCTGCCTCATCCGAAATACGAAAAGCGGAGTTTAAGGAACTTCTTGCTAATAAACGGCACCTAAGCCCAGTAAAAGCTCCGGACCAAATAGAAGGAATTGACCCAAGGGTCGAGGTATTAAACCGAGACCCCGCTGAAAAGGCGGGGTTAGTTCAACCATCCATTTTAGTCGCTCCCGCCAAAAAGCGGGATTATTAAAATGGGGTTCCTCTAATAAATAACTTCGCGAAGTTCGCTGCTGAGATAGGTTTCGATTTCTTGAAGTTCCGATACCGTTAATTGAACTTCGGCCGCCTTGGCATTCGCAATGGCCTGTCTCGCATTCTTGGCGCCGACCAAGGCAGCAGTAATTCCCTTTTGTTGTACCGACCATGCAATCGCTACTTGAGCAACGGTGCAGCTGTGTTTTTCGGCAACCGTATCCAAAACGGTCAACAGCCCTTGTAGTTGGGGCCAAATATCTTTACGATAGTAATTGTAAAACCGGCTACGGGCATCGGCTTCCGCAAAGTTCGGAAGCTCACGGTACTTTCCCGTCAGCAGTCCACCTGCCAAAGTACCATATGTAATAAGGGCAAGTTCATTTTCGACACAATAGGGAACAATCTGTTCCTCAATTTTTCGGTTCAACATCGAATAATTGGGCTGTAAACAGACAATATCGGTCATGTCTTGAATCTGCTCCATCAATTCGATGGTAAAATTAGAAACGGCCAAATACCGGAATTT
>RCNB010000148.1_pt1 | contig 74053 bp, 46 predicted proteins | sample 2041321 | NCBI WGS metagenome assembly RCNB01 (sample SAMN09708232, study PRJNA481090) | Marine sediment metagenome, whole genome shotgun sequencing project. | reverse complement strand
TATCTATACCCTGTATATAGATAATAATTACGCAAAGTATTGGGCTCAAAGATTGGGTTAAACTTGCTTAAATCTTTCTCTAAAATGTTGGATGCATTGGCGCTGATATAAAACTTATCATAACGGTACAGCAAACCAACATCAAAGTTGTGGTTCGTAGTAGCTCTATCGTCTGTTACACTTGGATCCAAAGCGTCAAAGTTTTCGATATCAATTCTAAACTGATTGAAATTATAGGAAAGCCCAAAAGACAAAAATTCATCGTCGTAGCGGTCTAAGGTTAAATGGTGAGCAAAAGAAACACGTGCACCGCGCTGTTTGGTTTCGCCGTTGCTATCGTTATATAATAAAGCCCCTATACCAGATTTTTCACCAACCCGCATATCCGCTGCCAAAGATTGGGTGTCGGGAGCATCTTTAACACCAACCCATTGCGTAAGTCCGTTGACCCTAATCTTTACGTGGTCACCTATTCCCGCATAGGTTGGAGACATCACAAAAGGGTTGTCCGCCAAATATTGTGACAGTTGGGGAATCGTGAGCTCCTGTCCTCTTAGTGCAATAGCTCCTATAAAAAGGGCAAACACCAATAATCTATTACGCATATTCTTTAGGTTAAGCATTATCTATACAATGTAAAATGTCCTATTAATTCTCTGTTGTCTTCTACGCCGTTAAGCTTCACAACATACCAGTAATCTCCAGTAGGCAACTCCGATTTTTGATACAAACCGTCCCACCCTTGATCGTTAAGATCCATTTCATATATCTCCCTACCATAACGATCAAAAATTATGATTAGTATTTCTGGGAAGGTCTCCATGTTTCTTGGTGTCCAAAAATCATTTTGACCATCTCCGTCAGGGGTAAAGAAATTGGGTATTTCTATATCTATAAATTCCATAAATATATTGGCCTGTACCTCACATCCGTTTTCATCTACTACTGTTACCAAATAGGTGTCCGTTCTATAAATGATAAAGACATTCTCCTCACCCTTATCTGTGTCTCCTAGATGATATGTATACCCGGGTCTACCACCATTGACAGTTGCTGTTATTTGGTTGATGCCGCTCTGTTCTAGTACCAAGGTTAATGGCTCAAATGCTTCAATCTCAAAATCAAAAGTCTGTATGCAGCCATTGGAATGAGCTATGGCAATATAATGCATGCCGGGAGCCGTATTTCTGAAATCAGGATTTAACTGCATATCCGCCGAATCCGTTGAATCTAAGGCATATAGGACATCGCCAAGCACTGTTTGATCTTCCAGAGTTATATTTAAATAGTTTTCTGGCGTATCACCATTACACTCATAAACAGGAATAATAGTTGCGTTGAGGTTCACTCCCGGTGCTATATCAACGACAACGTTGGTGTCACAGTCGTTTGCGTCCCTAACAAATACTAAATAATTACCTCCGCCCAATCCAGTGAACGTTAATTGGTCTTGTATGAAATCAGCATTCGAATTGGAATTTAAACTTGTACTATAAGGCGCCGTACCCCCAGAAATATTCAAGGTTATGGATCCATCTAAGCTTCCAACACATACTTCTGGTGTGGGAGTTGCCACAAGCGTAAGTAGTGTAGGCTCAGAAATGGTATACTGTAATTGCTCAAAACATCCATTGGAATCCTGGGCTATTACCGTATAATCTCCCGGACTCAAATCTGTAAATGTATTAATAGTATCAAATTGATCTAGATTGGGAGAAATGGCATATTGGTAAATCCCTGTGCCACCACTCATGGTAATAGTAATACGACCATCATCTCCACCAAAGCAGGATATATTCACTACTTCTTCGGTATAATCTAATGGAATAGGTGCGCTAATTTCTACACGTTCCGGAGCGACTATACAGTCTTCACTAACTACCTCAACAAAATAAATTCCTGCAGGCAGACCCGTAAATACACCTTGTGACTGTGGTCCTGCGATACGAGAAGCCGTACTCAGGGAAACGTCGGTGTATAGGGCGTATTGGTAATTACCCAAACCACCATCGGCTTCCGCAAAAATTAGAGCGGTACTATCGCCGGTACAATTAATGGACGCTGCGCTAGTATCCACTATTAAAGTCAATGGTAGAATAGGACTTTCAGTTATCTCGTTGGACAGAATAGACGTACAATTAAACGCATCTTGAACAAAGTAACTATATGTTCCTGCTGTAACGTTGCTAAACACTTGAGTGTTTGGTCCGTTGGCTCCATTGAAGGCTGTATAGGAAATACCGTCCTGACTATAGACATATGGGGCTGTACCACCTGAAGCGGTCAACTGCATCACCGCATCCGTTAAACAAGTCAAAGCATCTTGGCGCACGAGTTGTGCCGAAACTTCGGTTGGATCTAGTATCTGAATTCTATTGGTTTCCGTAGCACATCCAACATCATCAGTTACGGTGATACTATAATATCCTGCATCAAGACCATTGAAAGTACTTGATACTTGTCCAACCGATGACTGTAACGGTGTAGCTGAAGCCATATCCGTATACACGTTCAACTGATATTGATATGTAGGTGATACATTTCTTAGTGCCACAGAAGCCGTTGCCGAAGCGTCGTTATCCCCGTAGCAAACAAGAGTACTAGCGGTAAGGGTCGCAACAATATCATCTGGTCTTATAAGTGCAATGGCATCTGTAAATTCACACCCAAAACTATCGGTTATTATAATTGTATACGCTCCAGCAGATAGGTCTGTAAAAATATACGCAGCCACATTATTTTGTGTGTAGTTTTGACCAGTGATGGTATTATCCAATACAATAGTATACGGACCCTGGCCACCCTCCGGATCTATCAATAAGCTTCCTTGGTCGTTGGAACACGTTACACTAGATTGTTGTGTTACCGTTGCGGTAATCGCAGCTTCTGGTGCAATTACAGTAATAACATTGGAATTCTCCGTACAGAACGGTGCTTGAGTTTGTTCTACCCTCACATAATAAGCTCCTCCAGGCAAACCTGTAATAATTAATGGTGTAGTTGTGTTACCAGGACCTGATTGTCCTACAATTGGATTGTTATTCGCATCAAATACTTGATACGTATACGTGCCGGTATATGGTGAAATCGCAACACTAAAACTACCATCGTCCACACCGTTGTTCAAACATTCATCATCTGTTAACTTTGTGGCTGTAACCTGCATCTGCTCCGGAACATCAATGGTATGTACTGTTTCTATTATACAATTGGTGTCTAGATTTGTAATAGTTACCCTATAGTTTCCGGCATCAAGCCCCGTAAATAAACCAGTTGGATTGGTATCCGTAAAGACCACATTTATTCCGTTCAATTCGTATTCTACGTTTGGTGTAGCTGATGATGGATTCACCGTTAAGCCTACTTGAATCTGAGCATCGTTTCCTGGAGTACAGCTAACAGGAGTAACATCTACAATAATTGGATCTGAAATTTCAATAAATGGATTGATAGTTTCCGTTGCTACAGGACTTGCACAACCATTGTCATCAAACGCGGTGATTTCATAGACACCCCCGTTATAGTTTGTTTCTACATAAATAGCGTTTGGACCATCTTGAACTGTGGTGCTTGTTGTTGTATTAACAAATCTGTATCTCACGAAGTTGTTAGAACCACCAGACAAGCCTAATACATCTACAGAAATACTTGCTAAATTTGCATTGTTACCTACGGTACATGCAAATTGTTCAGTTGTTGCTGTAAAGTTCGAAACAACATTCGGTTGTAATATAACTTGAGTAATATCTCTAGTACAACCGTTTGGAGAAGTTACTCTTATGGTATAGATTATCCCTGCAACAGTACCTTCCAGGCCAGTGAAAACTGCTGTTGCATCCGTATTGCTTGTTGCTGTAATTGGAAATATAGCGCTACTGCTTCCTGGGCCAGATATGATCGTAAAAGTATATGGACCAATTCCGTTATCCGGGTTAGCATTTACAGTAATTGTTCCGTCATCGGCACTATTACAAGTGACATCTGTAAAGTCATCAATACTTATGTTTGGCAAAACGCTGTCCTCCAATCGCTGGGTTACTGTTGTGCTGCACGTATGACCAGTTGCCGTATCTGTGATTGTGAACAGGTAATCTCCTACCATAATAAGGTTGGTGAATGTTGCAGATACACTTCCCAAAACAGATGGCTGTGGAGTGGATGCATCAGGGAAGATCACAGAATAGTCAAATATTCCTGAACCTCCAGTCTGCGTAATTGTAATCTCTCCGCCAGAGTTACAGTCTATTGTTTTATCTATATCCGCTCTTGGCGAAATAACGTCATAAAGAATCGCTGCTGTGGTTGTTGAAGCACATGACCATTGGTCTGTTATTTGTACTTCATAAGAACCAGCACCTAAACCGCCAAAAATATTCGTGTTCTGGGCTGTTCCAAATGGACTACCATTAAGCAATAGTTGATAGATGTAATTACTTCCTTGACCTCCAGATACTGCAGTAACCTCTATTTCTCCGGTAAAGTCCGAACAGTTCCCTTGATTAACCTGTATGCCAGCTGTAATAGGTTCAGGATCTAATAAAGTTACATCCGCCAAACGTTGCATACAATCATTCTGATCTTTTATCCAAACTTGGTAATCTAAGCCAGTTGGTGCAACTCCTCCTAAGAGACCAATAAATCTTGGATTGCTAATAAAGCTTAACGTTGTTGGTAAAGGATCTGATGCTAAAGCAACAAAATATTCGTAACCACCCCATCCACCTTGTGGGTTTATAATTTCAATAACACCATTGTTAAGTGCACAGGTTACCTGTTCTACTTGTGTAGCTCCAGTAATTACACCGTTTGGCCCAGCAATGTTAAAATTTTCTGGATTTGAACAAAGGGGATTTCCGTTTTGAGTAATAACAACATAGTAGTCTCCTGCTTGAAGGTTGACTAAAGCTGTAGGCCCAGGATTTAAATGGGTTAAAACAGCTGTTTGTGGCGTATTAGTTATTTGCTCAAAGACTTGGTAATCAAAGCCCCCAGCATAAGGATTTACAGGGTCGTTTATACTGAAACTAACCGCGCCATCTGTACCATCACAAACTACATCTGTAGTGGTGGCTGTTATTTCAAAATTGTTTGGCTCATTCACCGTATGTTGAATGGAGACAATACAATTGGTGTTTATATTTCGTACTTCAAAGGTATAGGTGCCAGGGACAAGATTGGTGAATACATTGGAAGGGGCGAAAGCATTGGGCAATTCCCTAAATTCATAATTGGCAAGTCCCGCAGGCGTACTTGAATCTGTAAGTAATCCAAAAGCGTTTATTGTGATATTTTCTCCCGCGATACAAGAAATAGTTTGGTCAACGGTTATAGTAGCCGGTAATAACTCATCAAATGGATTGATTCTAGAATTTGAAACTCCAGAACACCCATTGGTATCATAAACCTGCACTGCATAATATCCTCCAATAGTGTTTGTTTCTATATAGGTGTCGTTTGTACCATCTTGTAGGGTCACGTCCGGTTCGATAGCTGCTGTTAATGGATCATCTGTGGTATAAAAATGATACCGAACAAATGTATTTGAGCCTCCGGTCACACTTTGAACAGAAATACTCGCATTGTTTTGATTGTTACCTATAATACAACCAAATTCTATTGGTGTATTCATCGTAACCGCTATGACTGCAGGTTCTGCTATTATAATAGGGCTACTTGCTGTACTACAATTGTTAGCGGCATTTCCAGTAATGGTAACAATGTAGCCTGCCGCCGTTGTGGAAGCGGAAAGACCTGTAAACGTAGCGCTAGTGTTTGTAGTGCTTGTTGGGTTAATACTTATAGCAGCGCCATCTAAAGATGTGATTTCAAATACAAAAGGTCCTATGGCATTGTCTAATGCTGTAATAGTTATGGTACCGTCAGAATCACCGATACACGTTATGTCCGTAGCTATAATAGTTGGGTCTATTATCGGAACTAATAAATCAGGTACTGTTATCAAAAATTCTCGATTACAAGTCGCACTATTAGGTGTGTTACTGTCATAAATAGTGATGGTATAATCACCCGAAAACGGAGCTAGGTAGTCAAAATTAATGCTAGGCACACTAGTTTGAATAACAGCTGGTGCCCCGGCCGTATTCGTAATGCTGTATTCATAATTACCTGAACCATCCAGAATTTCAATATTTATAACTGCTTCTGGAGTTGGCGTACAATCCAATAATTTTGTCAATGTAGCACTTGCCGATAAGACAGGGTCAACAATAAATGCTGCCATAGCAGCTATACAACCATTGGCATCGGTAACATAAAAATCGTATGAGCCAGGTGCCACGTTCGTAAACAAACCAGCATTATCTTCAAAGGTTGTTGGAATTGGTCCTCCTGTGGCCAGCATAGCATAGCGCAGGCCTCCTGCAGCAGAATTTCCTACTACAGTAATATCAATTGGCGACGAACAATTGTCTTGAGTTACTGTGGTGATTGTTGGGTTGGCCGATAAGGTTAAGGCTACCGAATTAAGTACTAATGGGCAACTGTATTGATCATATAGCGTTACGATATAATTTCCTGCTGGTGAGTTCACAGGAATCTCAACAGGATTATCCGTTGTGCCCGTCAATACAAAACCGGAAGGTCCAGAAACATCATAGGTATAGGGTGCTCCACCACCACCAGAAATTCCGTTTATAGAAATTAAGCCGGGTAGGTTACAGGAAATACCCCTTGTGGCGACTGCCGTGGCACTAAGTTGAGGTAATTCAGGAACATAGACATTCTCACTAGCACCTCTACAGGCATCAACATTTGCACCATCTACTTGGATAACATCAATATAATAATCACCTTCTCCAAGCGGAACTGATGTAGTTACCGTACTACTAAAAACTACAGGGCCACCGCTGGTTTCAACAGGTATTGGATTTCCTAATTCATAGATTTCCCATCGCATTTGGGGTTGTGGAGCATCTGGATTTATGTTAAACGTAAGCGCACCAGTAGTTGTGCCAAAACATGTTGGCGTAATGTCAACACTAATATCAATGGGTAAGTTGGGAACGACATTGTTTACGTTCACGCTACTTTCACGAATACATCCGGAGCCATCCTTTACATAAAACACATACGTTCTACCAGGAACCAATAATGGGAGTAATGCATTCTGAGGTGTTGTTGGATTAATATTTGCAAATGTATGTGACGTACCAGCTGCAATTGCTGCAGTCCAGATTCCTGGGTTGGCCGAGAACGCACTAAAGTTTGCAGGATCATCTGTATAGGTATATTGATATCCGGGCACTGGATTACCCTGACTCCCTTGCACCGTAACCTGTAAATCATTACAATTTAAGATAATAGGGTTTATGGTAATATCAAGGTCATCCAAAGGAAAAGGAATAACATACCGGTCAAAATCTACTTGACAGATAGTACCGCTCGGTAAAGTAACTCTAATGGAAGGAAAAACTTCTGTACCAGACAAGTTACCCCTAAGTTCATTTGAGGCTTGCCATGTGGTGCCCCAGTCATCACTATACTCAACAGTACCAGTGGCTGTAATTACATTATCGAATCTAAAACCATAATCTGCCGCCGTATTACTTGGATCGTCACAATTAGCTGGGAGAATAGGAACGATATCCGCGGTGATTTCGGTTGCATTGTTAATCGTTACCGCGGTAGATGTAATAGTACATCCATTTTCATCGGCAATAACAACTTGATAATTCCCTACGCCAATCCCATTAAACGTTAAGGGCGAGGTTGAAATATTAGTACTGGTACTTCCATAATCGATTCCGTCCGCAGGGGAAAGGTCTACCAAGGTATAATCGTAAGGAATGGTGCCTCCGCCAACGGTAACATCAATTAAGCCAAGACCATTAAAACATTCTGGATCCGTTGCAATTGCACTTACGGTTAACGCAGGAACGGGAACCAAAATAATATCTTCCTGAAGGAATGAACAGGTTGGTGACGCTCCATTGTTATCTTGTACATACACATCATAACCAGCGGGGTTAGCGATTGCCATTGCCTCTGTAACTATTAAGCTATTTGATGTAGTATATAATCCGGCCGGACTGGTATTAGCTGGAACGATGGCATATAACAAGGTGCCGTTTCCTCCTGTTGCGTTTGCAGTAATTGCACCATCGCTACAAGCACTTAATGCCGTAATAGCAACGTCAACTATTAGCTCAGGGTGTATCGTTACCGTTTGCGTGTTGGACGCTAATGGACACCCAAATTGATCTCTTACTTCAATATCATAACTGCCATTGGATAGATTTTGGAACGTATAGGTCGTAGCGTTAGCTGGTGTTGGAAATCTCCAAGGACCACCATCTAGTCGAAACTGATATCCACCATTCCCTGCCGTAACATCAACTACGACAGAACCGTCATTATTTCCTGTATAACAAGCGGTAGGCGTTACATCAAATACAATAATATCTGGGCCAACTACTGTAATAGCAGTATCAGTAACATCTTCACAATTGTTCGTGTCCCTAACCCGAACTACATAACTCTCACCCGCATTACTCACTGAAACATTATTAAAAATAGGTGAGTTCTGATATATTCTTTCTACAGAAATAATAGTAACATAAGGTGCCGTAAGATCCGCATCATCACTAATCTCTAACTGATATTCATATGTTGGAGTACCTCCAGTAGCACTAGCGGTAATTGTTGCTCCTAAATTATTACATGAAAACTCTTCTGTTATAGTGGCAGTAGTTCCAAGCAAAGCAGGCTCTGTTACTACTTGGCTTAAAGGAATAGTACATGTTGTAGGGTCGTCCACATCTCGAACAACAATATTATGATTTTGTGCATTAAGTCCAGTAATTGTTTGGGGAGAAGTAAACGGGCTAACGAAGGCACCGCCATTTACACTGTATTCATACCCTCCAGCACCATAATTAGCTGCATTAATAGTTATACTGCCAGAACCATCACTATTACAATCTAAATTCTCAAATGCCGTAATAGAGGCTTCAAAGGCATTGCCATCTGCAACGATAACTGTTGTATCTACATGGCAGTCTGTGCCATAAGTAACCCTAAGAGCATATGAACCTACCGCTATATTGTTAAAGACATCCGCTCCGGCAACTGGGCCTTGTGAAACACCATCTAATATATATATATAAGAAGCATCAAAAGGCGTTATGGTTACATTTCCGGTTCCATCACAATTGTAGATCACTGTGTAATCTACGGTCGGTGGCAATGGTAATGGGTAAATAATAACTTCCGGTAAGGTTATGAAACAGCCCGTTGCATTAGCGTCCCGAACTCTAATAACATACGTGTCATCGTCCAAATCTGTAAATGTATGCCCTCCTGTTGTACTTGGTGTCCAAGAAGCTCCGTTTATACTGTACTGGTAATCGCCAGAACCTCCTGTTGTTGCTATGACACTGCCAACACTTATTTGGCCTAGCTGAGCACAGGTATACTCTTGTGTTTGTATGGCTTCCCCTACTAGTTCGTCCGGTTGATCAACAAGAATATTAATGGTAACCGATTCACATAAATTAGCATCCCTTACACGCACTGGATAACTGCCTACACTTAAGTTTGGGAAGTTTGCTCCAGTACTATAGCTTACACCATTATCAATGCTATACATAAAAGGTGCTTGGCCTCCAGAATTTACTGCTATGGAAATAGCACCATTGCTCACTCCAAAACACGTTACGTCTATTGGGGTTGGGGTAACGTTTATTGGGGCGTCTTGTGTAATGGTTAACGGAAAATTTTCTGAACAATAACCGGTATTTCCATCATTGTCCCTTACATAAACATCATAATTTCCGGCCACAAAGCCAGTTACTGGATTCGTGGTATTGAAATCGCCGTTTAGAGGTGTAGCTCCACTTGCCACTATGGCAAACGTATAATTACCATCACCGCCGTTGGCTATAATAGTAACATCTGAATCTGTATCACAGGCCGTAATGTTAGGTGCTGAAGCAGACACTGCTAAATCAGGGTTGATTAAAACGGTTTGCGTAGCTAAAGCCAGCGGGCAACCGTTTTGATCCCTTACATCAATGTCATAAGATCCATTAGATAAATTCTGAAAGGTATATGTAGTTGCCGAAAACGGACTAGGTGTCAACCATGGTCCTGCATTAATTCTAAATTGATATCCTGCATTGCCATTGGTAACATTAACCTGAATAGTGGCATTATTTCCCCCATCATAACATGTGCTTGGAATAGTATTAAAAACTACAGGGTTTAGTGGTAAAATACTGATTGGCGTATTTATACTATCCTCACAATTATTTGCATCTCTAACTCTAACTATATAGTTACCGTCAAGTAGTCCTGAAAAGATTCTATTGGTAGCATTCGTAGTAAAATCGAATGATCCAATTATTGCTCCACCAGCATCTTCCAATTGATAATTATAAATAGCCGTGCCACCTGAAGCATTTGCAGTAATAGTGGCGCCATTTGTACATGTCAAATCTGTTGTTATAGTGGCGCTTGCAATAAGTGCGCTTGGTGCTGTAATTGTGGCAGATACTGAGGTAGCACATGTTATTTCATTGGCCTTTCTAATTAAAACCGTTTGGTTACCCGCACCAAAAACTGGATTGGTTGTTACCGGAGAACTTGTTGATGTTATCCAGATTGTACCGCCATCTTCTGAATATTCGAAACCGGCTACAGCATCAAAATTTGCTACTTGAAAAGTAATAGTACCGTCCGTTAATCCGTTACAGCTAACATTCGTTGAACTTTGTAAGGTGCTTCCAAAAACTTCCCCTGCAACAACCGTTACTGGAGTTTCTACAAATAGTTCACAAACCTCAGGAATTTGAAAGATCTCAATGTCATCCAAAGCCAAATCATTCCCGCTATTTCCAATTTTTTCGGTTCTAATAACAAAATCAAGATTCGTATTCGCACCGGGATCTAAATCTGTTGTAAATAATACCCAGTCGTCCGGACCTGTATTTTTAGCGATATCGCCCGTTCGAATGGATTGAATAACTGTTCCTCCCGTATCTACAATTTCAATAGTTAGATCTGGGTCCAGTATTGTTCTTGAGGATATTACAAGGTTAAAAATATATAAGGAAATTGTTAAGGGCCTATTCGGGATAATGTCCTGTATTGGTTTAGTATAAATAATTTGTCCTGGACTGGGCGTACCTACATTGATGACCAAAAATCTTCCGTCTGGGTCGGTGGCATCCGTATGGTCGTTTGGGCTTATCCAAGCGCCAAACGGGGCTACTATATCGTTAGTTACACTGTATTGGAAGTCATTGATGTTTCTATTTGTGTCTCCACCACCAGCAGTACTTGTGGTTTGATCCTCATAAGCATACCCTCTAGTATCTGGACTAGGAATGGTTCCGTTTCCAACTCCAAAATCTTCTGAAAGTAGTAGACTTGGCGTTGGTGGTGTCTGCGAGGAATAATAGGTTGTTACGGTATATGTTCCTGGCCCTACGTTGTTAAAAACATTGCTTGTTGGATCCGGAGTATTTGGCACACCATCCAATTCATACCTATAGTTGTATCCGCTAATACTTGGGGAAGCTGTTATTGTTCCTGTGCCGTCACAATTATAATTTACTTCTGGGGTTAAGGCTACATTCGGAGGTGCTGGCAAGCCTTCCACCGTTACATTCATGGGAAATGAACATGAACCATCTCTCACTAAAACCGTATAATCTCCTGGAGGTAAAATGGCAATTGAAGTTATTCCCCATGTGCTACCTCCATCAAAACTATACTCATATGTTCCTGATCCACCAACAACATTAGTTATTCTGACCTCTCCTCCATTGGGGTCACAAGTAGCGTCTCTAGAAACCCCCGCAGAGGCACTCAATGGAAAAGGTTCGCTTATACTATAGGGTAAACTAAGGTCGCAACCGCTGCTATCTAAAACTCGTAATTGGTACGGCCCTGCACTCAAACCTACAAAAGTAGGGGTGCTCTGATAGGTTACTCCATTGTCTATACTATATTGATAAGGGCCTACTCCACCAATTAGATTGATAGTTACGCTAGCATCTGCTTCTCCACTGCAAGAAGGTTGTACCTCATCTACACTATCTATGACGAGTCCTCCGTTATCATTAATGACTACGGTACTTGAAATCGCATAGCAGTTATTGGCATCTAATACAATAAATTGATAGGTGCCGTTTTCATTTGGAAAATATTCATCAATCCCATCTGCATCGGTGTCCCTCCAACCAAAAGTAAACGTGGTCTCTACTTGGTATGCATTTGGGTCTATGTTATCTACAATATCTTGTTCAGTAGGTGATCCTCCAGGAGTATGTAATACGGTGCCATCCTTGCTCCAAACCGCGAAAAGAAAATCAGGATTTCCCTGTCCTCCTGCCCTGGTAAGGGAAATGCTCCCAAATGTACATCCAATATCCGCCAAGGTAACTGCGGAAAGGGTTGGGTCTGGAATACGATTGATTGTCATACCCTGTACGTCCACACAACCATCATCAGAACGGGTCACTACAAAGTAGTTTCCAGGATTTACGTTATTGAAGGTATAGGTGTTATTTGCCTGCGCAGTTTCATCGTCTACCAACGTTCCTCCAGGATGTCCCGTATAGCTTGGTGAAGCTGGTGGTGGCGTTCCGTCGTCCAATCGGAGCTCATAACTATAGTTAGGCAATACATTATTGGCATTGATTTGTACGTTCCCAAGGGTATTACAATTGGCATCAGTAGTTAACAAATCTACTTGAAATGCTCTATTTAATATACCTATATCCGGAGTGCTAAAAATACAAGCTCCCGTAATTGGGTCTCCGGTTGATGGATCCAATTGCACCACCTCTACACGATATGCTCCGTTTGACGTAAAATCAAAGCTTGGTCCATTATTGGCACTAAAAGGTATCGAAATCGTATTGGTTGCGATATCCACTAGCTGAAACCCGTATCCGCTCCCAATGTTGGTAACCGTAATGTTTCCAGGAGTTTCACAAACCACATTACGTGTCGTATAATCAATATCCAAGATGTTTTGGAACACATTAAAATAAAACCGGTTTAAACACCCGTTCTGGTAATTTACTACAAGTCTGTATTTGCCAACAGTAGTGGCAGTAAAGCTGTTCCCAATATTTACCTGGTTCCAATTACACGCAAGGTTCTTGTTCGCGCAATCGTCACCACTATTGGTACAACTGGTTTCGTCTTCGTCCCAGCGTTCCCATACCATACTTTGTGTATCAGCGATGTTCACTTGTAACAATTGCGAATCATTAGAACCACAAAGAAAAATTTTGGGTAACAAATCACCATCTACGGAACAACTTACCACCTCTCCTTCAATATCATTAGTTGGATCCGCATCAGAATTAGCATCATTAAAAAATTCTACTATTGGATTCACCGTGTTATCACCAAAACGCTCCACGGTAATAATCTCTAAAAAGCCTTTACAAGGGTCTGCAATTTGCTTATCAACAATATACATGCCTGTCTGCGTTACAACGATAGTGCTCGGATCATTATCCGGATTTCCATCTACAGCGGTAATATTCACATCCAAAGCGTCTACTAGCCCATTACGGTTTACATCTTCATACCATACATAATTATCGAAACCATCTCCAGAATCTAAAACTAAAAAGTCGCCACAAAGCTGTGCCGTTCTAGAGAAGTTACAGCTGGCAAGATCATCTAATAAGAAGTTGGTAGCCCCTGGGGTTACAAAACCACAATTGTCAAAGTCGGACACACTAGGGTCATCGGTTATGATTGCACTATTGATTCGCCCCTGATATGTAGAATATGCTAGATTCTGAATTAAATCGGTACAGGCATCCACAAAATCGAAACAATTCTCTGCCACCCTAACGGTCATACGAATTGCATATGTTGGATCGTCTATTTGTATTAAATCGTCAGGAATGCTAAATATAATTTCATTGGTAACGGTGTCTATAGTATACGTAACACCAGCGGCTCCAGAAACATCGGCACTTAAAAAAGTGGTGTTGGTAGGTAGTACATCTCTTATAGTATAACCAACCCCATCATCATTTCCTAAATTTCTAAACGACAGCACATAATCCAAGGTCTGGCCAAGATTTACTCCCAAGCCAGTAATATCATTGCCCGCTATATCCTCTACCTTTTTTTCTAGTACAATGTTGGGCTCAATAATCTCTACGGAAAACGTAGCCAAAAAAGGACCATACCCGTCACCACTTGAGGTAAAGCGAAGTGTAGCGCCGCTTTCCGCGTTGGGTAAAACATTTCGACTGGGATTATTAAGGTTGAACAAATCTAAATCGGTCCCTAAGGTATTAGTCCCGTAAGGAGTTCGCGTAGGTACCTCCGCGCCATTTGTAGTAATGGTGGAGTTAAAAAAGTTATTATCCGGGTTTAGACCCGTAGTTAGGTTCGTGAACGTGGAGCCTGAATTCAAATCTGCCCTTATAAAGAAGCGATCGTTCCTAATTCCGCGGTCACCTTCTAAAGCACCTACACCAATCCTAGCTCTCACAGGGAAAGGAGCTGGTAAGGTCCGAAATCCGTCAACGCTCACATCTACGTTACCCACTGACCCTGAAAGACCTGCATAGCCATCAAAGGTAGAAATGAACTTTCCAGATTCGTTTGGGTTTTCATATATGATGACCATAACCCAACCTGCAGAACTAGATCCATTTCTTCTTCCTCGTGTTGCTCTTACGTTTGCAGCGGTGTATTCGCCATTGGGGTCTGTGTTGGAACGCACAAGATCAGTAATGTTCTTATAGCAAATTACCGGTGCGTCCTTTGCAAATGTCGTAGGATTTAAGGGCTGATACCCATTCATAATAATGTCATCCTCTTCCCCTACGGCATCGGGATTGTTATCTGCAATAAGATCCACATAAGCACCGCCCGGCACTCTAAACTTTATCTCATTCCATTCCTCACTTCTTGTAGTTCCACTAAACTGTGCACCACCGTTGGTACTGCGTTCGTTAGGATAGGTTCCAGCCCAATACAGACCAGCATATCGTACTTGTGAGCAAGAGGGGTCAGTCAGATTTAGTTCTGCACTACTGGAGCTAAAGGTTGTTGGGTCGGTATCAATATCAATGTACTCCATCCAAAGGGAGTTGTTGTTTTGCGTACCGTTATATGGCGTATTCGCTTCTTCTGGGTTAGCCTCCGAAGCTCTGTTTAGAATGTTGTTCCCTACAAAAACGATATCTCCTCTAATTTCTAGATTACCCCCGGCCAACCTAGGTGTAAAAGGAACGTATTCCTGCGCGATGGTAAATTGAATGCCAGCTATCAAGAAATAAAATAGGATAGTCAGCTTTGTAAGAGTGGTCAATCTGTTCATCTTTTACAAGACTTTTAGTTCGGTGGTTAGCACTTTGCTTGGTTATCTTTTTAAAATAGTATGGCAAAACCTTTAAAAACATGGTTTTGGTAGCTACCTATTACAAATATTCAATTAAGTGCTTAGCTGTAAAATATAATGTTGTAGCACTACCAAATTCTGTTGTGAAAGCACATTTTCCTTAAGTAAGTGAAATAAGAAAAGTAGAAATATTGAAGTTTAGCACCCTAGATTGCAGTGTATTCCAATATTTCTGGATACATCTATATGTTAAAATGCTTTGATAACAAAAAGACTATTAGCCCTTTTAGAGGAGTTATTAGAAAAAGTCACTGCCTATTTGAAACACTACTTTCAGATCCGTTTAGAATCTAATAGGCACCGGTATCAAAAGAGGCTATGTCCTTAGAGCTTACTAACGGATATATGCGTCGTAAGAAAACACCATAAAGTAAAATGAGAACGAAATGATTGGCACTTATCTTTGAGGTCGAAAAGAATGCTTTTTTTAAATTTTTGTAGTGTGAACTGCAAAACAAAATTTTGCCCTATTACACTATATAGTCAGAATATGGATTGTATACTTACACTTAAATACGGTCATATAAGAACTGTAACTACTGCAAAACCCCACTACGCCATTTGATCCGAGTTAACGCGCATAATCCACATTTTATCATCATAGGCGTCGTTCAACTTAGAGTAGTAAGAAATTAGCGCATTACTCCAAGAGTCATGCCGCTTAAGATAAACATACCTATAGTTATTCTTTGGGTTTATAAAATAGCTTGCGCTTAACCCAATAGAATTCAAAAGCGACACAAAACGATTCGCATTCTGCGGAACTGCAAAGACGTTGGCTATAAGGTAAAATCCAGAACCAAGTCCGTTAATTTCATAACTAGCATTCACTTCATTGGATACTACTTTATCCTTTACAATGACATTTTTACGCAAGACATCCACATCATACTTAGAGGATTTCTCCTTTAACTTGGTTACGTTATCTGCATAGGCCTCATTCGTGTATCTGTTATCTACATCCATTATCCAAGTAAGACCGTCATACCTACCGTTTAAATTATTCTTTGCAGCTGCCTGGGCTTCTTCAAAGGTATCGTAACGATCTAGGTACACATATTTAAGACCGTTGTTGGGATTATCTATATAATCAGCGTTAATGCCTTTATCGTTAAGTGTATTCAAAAAATTATCTAAATATTGCCCTCCTTTGTATACATTGGCCACAACATAATAGCCGTCTGTTACCTCGGGTAAATCTTTAAATCGTCTGCTTTTAATCTTATCCTGAGCTATAACCGGTCTTGTTTGTGCTGTTACCCCACTATTTTTATCCGAACTGGAAACCGATGTGTAATCTAAGCTTTTCGGTTTTGCCGTAATTAACGAATTTGTGGTAGTGCTTGCAACGGCATCCTTGTTAACTTGGTTTGGCACATAACTGTCTCCACCGTCCATACTGTTGTTATTGTTAGCACGCTCATTGGATGCCACAGCAGAAGTAAATTCTTCTCCTTTGAACAAAGCCTCTGCCTTACGCTCCAGTTCCGGATTTTCACCATTAGTTTCGTTCCTAACCATACGCATTACCATATTGAAGCGGCGCTCCAAATCGGCTTGGCGATTATTTTCCATAGAATCCTGGCGGAACATCAATTCTTGAATAATAGCATCGTTCTCTGCCAATTTAAACTTCAATTCAGCTATTTCCTCATTGGTGGTCAAGTTCTCTATGTCACTTTCAAAATCGTTTTCAACCATATCCATATCTTCATCTTCCAATAGTACCCTATCCTCGGTAAGATTAGGAGTAAACGAATAGGCAAAAGATATTTCATGGGTAAGCCCAAAATTATCAAAGTTATTGCTTAGGCCTTTTTCCATAGTATACCCTAAGGATATCCTTCGGTTTAGGTTAAACCCTACACCAGCAGCTGCGCCATAAAAACTATCATAACCAGCTTGCAACCAACCCAACTTTGGTAAGTCTAAAATTAAACTTCCCCCCAAGGTAAGATCCCGCTCCCCTACTTTTCTAGTGCGGACCAAAGGCATTAATCTACCTTCCTCTAAAATTCCTGATTGATTTTTAAACTGATGGGTATATTGAAGGTGGCTAGAATAGGTTTTGTCCTTAAATTCAGTTATAGATTCACTTGTTTTTAGGTTATAATCAAATAAATTTTCTGCAAATACCCCTACATCGAAACTCCCATATGAAAGGTTGATACCAGGTTGAAATGACAGTAAGTTTTGGTCCTGTAATCCTGCAAGGAAAGGGTCTTCTTCTACGGTGGTTGCTCTTCCTTCATCAAAGCCACTGCTGTAGTACGATACGTTTGCTCCAAATGTCAAATTACTTTTATCAGTAAGCTTAACCCCATAAGCATAATTGGCCAATACCCCAACACTGCTTAAGGTTCCTAAACGTTGTGTATACAAGCTAAGCCCCAAACCTGTGCGGTCATTGATACGACCACTATAACTTAAAAAGTAATTTTGATTGTTATCATTAAATTGTACCGATTGGTTTCTATGTAGTAAATTCACATAGGACTTATCTTCCCTAACAGTTGAAAATGTAGGATTGATCAAGAATCTATTATACTTTAACAGGTTCTGGGCCGGAACATCATAAGTTACAAAAGGGCTGTCCTCTTGCTGTGCGTTTACTTTGGTAAGCGCAAGAACAAACAATAGCAAATATAAAACACGTTTCTGTAGCATGGTAAGGTTATCGTATTACGGTAATAGTACCTTGTTTAAGTACCTCTCTGGCATTTCTAATTTTATAATAGAACACCATATTTTGTTTTGTAAAGGCCGTAGAGGTCTGTGGCCAGTTGTTTCTATACTCAAACTCATTAATCACCTCTTGCCCTTGCTCGTTATAAATGATAACGTTTACATCGGGTTTGTTGGAATACAGATTAGGAATCACCCACTGGTCATTGATTCCGTCTCCATTTACTGTAATTACATTAGGAACTTTAAAGGTGTCCAAAATGCTAACGGATATCTGTCTAACGATATCGCAATTATCTATACTGGCAACTAAAGTATACGTGCCTGCTTCGGTAAAGGTTACACTGTCAGAATTACTCATCTCGGCATTGGAAGCGTTCATCCATCTGTATGCAGTACCTCCACTAGCCCTAACCGTTCTAGACGTGCCTTCTGGTATCACTACATCTCCTGACGGATCTAGGGTAATCAAATTTTCGTCCACTGGAGAAATAGTAATCTCATTGGAAAGCAATGAACAGCCATCTCGTTGTAAAACCAATTGGTATGTTCCTGTTTCGCTAATAGTCAATGTCTCATCGGTAGTAGTAATCGTTACCCCATCTCTTTGCCATTCATAGCTAGTAGCAGAAAGGTCTGTGGTAGTACTTAGCGTAACAACATCAGTTACACTACAATATACTGTACTGGTACTTGTAATACTTACTGTTTCGCCTGTAAGCAATTGTACCGATACCACATTTGAAGTTTCGTTATAGGAAGCAATAGATGTATTCAAAATATAATCTCCATTCTCCGTATTGGAAGTTAAACTAATGGAATTACTAGTCTGTCCAGCAACATCCGTTCCGTTCCTTTGCCACTGATACGTAAATGCGTTTAATAAATCTACGGTTACATCTGTCATGGTTCCATCAGAAGCAATTGCATTAATTGTCTGTACCTCCAACACCATACTTGTACTTACACAGCTCGTGTAGGCTGATGCATAATCCACCACAACTTCAAACGAAGCGGGCGATACGGCAACCGTAGTTTCGGAATTCTTTGCAGATGTTGCACATGCTCCTCCCGTTTGCGTCACTTCAGCATAATAATCTCCTGCTTGTGTAATCGCCAGCGTACTGTTCGTTTCACCAGATATTTCAATAGTATTTCTAAACCATTTGTAGGTAGGTGCATTTGCCGTAGTACTTACACTAAGAGTCTGTGTTTGAGAAGGAAGCACCACTACATTTGCAGCGTTATCCCTAGTAACGGTATACTCATCTGCATTAGTAATGGAGACGGCTGCGGAGCGTTCGGTACAAACTCCCGGTGCAGATATTTCTACTGCATAGTCCGCTTCAAAACCTGCTGTCGCAGCATTTACGGTGTAGGTCGTTCCTATAGCGCCAGGGATTACAGCATCATTCTTATACCATTGATAACTCCAAGAAGGATCAGTTACCGCAACGGATAAAATTTCTGTATCACCAGCACACAATGCTGTTTTAGATGGTGCCGCAATTGCTATTCCAGAACCTCCTGCACCTATGGTAACATCTACAATATTAGAATCTGTATTACCAGATCCGGTACATATTGGTCCGTAGTCTATAAACACACTATACATTCCGCTTTGAGAAACGTTTAAAGTGTGGTTATTTTGTCCTGATAACAGGGTTCCACTTCTATACCAAGAATACTGATACGTTTCTGGATTGGCAATATTATCTACTTGTAAGGTAATTGAGTTGGTACTGCAAATACTTCCTGGAGGAACACCATCACCGGCCTCGCTTATATTTAAATTAGAAGTAACGTCCATGTAGTACATGTTGTACGCTGTGGATTCAGCTCCTATCTTTACCGGATCTGTGCTTCTTACACGCATCTTATATCCTTGTCCTCTAGTCGTTAAAGGGACGGCAAAACTAGTATCAAAATCGGTATTAGCATTTTGGTCTGTTATAGTGGCAAGGGTTGTAGCGGTAGCAAAACTTCCACCTGCATCAGACAGCTCTAGAATGAACTGATTACCAGCATTGGCCGTTCCGGCCCAAGTTATATTTACAAAGTATTCGTTAAAGCCACCATTTCCAGCACATATTGCTGGCCAAGGAGAGTTTCCTGCCAAATTTGGATTGTCTGCAGGTTCTGGTGCATTAACCACTATTGCCTGTGCGCTTACTTGCACAGCTCCGAGCATTAACAAAAAGGCGGTTAAAATGTAGATTTTCGTAGAATTTTTCATAATGATCTGTAGTTTTGGGCCCCTACTGTGTATGAATGAAGAAGGGATTTCTTTACAAACCTTCTATCTCAACGACAAATATGTCCCTTTTAACGTGTTTGGGGAATTTATTGTTGTAGAGCGGTGTAAAACTGTTGTGAAAATCCATTAATATAAGGTCAACTTTTTTTAAACGCAGTCCTTAGCGCATTTTTGCTACTTTTGTAGCCTGAAAAAACAGGATATGAGCGAGACATCAAAGTCTTTGAATTTTATAGAGCAAATCATAGAGGAAGATCTTCAAAATGGTTATACCGAAAATGAGCTGCGATTCAGGTTTCCGCCAGAGCCAAACGGGTATTTGCACATAGGGCATGCAAGCTCTATTTCCCTTAATTTTGGGCTTGGTCTTCGCTATAATGCCCCAGTAAACTTACGTTTTGACGATACCAACCCCGCAAAGGAAGAACAGGAATTTGTAGATGCCATAAAACGCGATGTTGAATGGCTTGGATTTGAATGGGATACCGAACGGTATGCGTCAGATTACTTCCAACAACTCTACGATTGGGCGCTAACGCTTATTAAAAAAGGTAAGGCTTATGTAGATGATCAATCCTCGGAAGAAATGGCGTTTCAAAAAGGAAGTCCTACAGAACCAGGTACGGAAAGTCCAAACCGGAATAGATCGGTAGAAGAGAATCTTGCACTTTTTGAATCGATGAAAAAAGGAGCGTTTCCAGAAGGAAGTCACGTCTTGCGAGCTAAAATAGATATGACTTCTTCCAATATGTTGATGCGAGACCCTATCATGTACCGCATACTTCACAAAGCGCACCACAGAACAAATACCGATTGGTGTATTTATCCAATGTACGATTGGACCCATGGCGAAAGCGATTATATTGAGCAAGTATCCCACTCTTTCTGTACGTTAGAATTTGCCATGCATCGCGAACTGTACAACTGGTTTTTAGACCAAGTATACGATGCTAACAAGGTACGTCCCAAACAGCGAGAATTTGCCAGACGTAATTTGAGCCACACTGTCGTAAGTAAAAGAAAACTAGCACAATTGGTAGCCAATAATGTGGTGAACGGATGGGACGATCCACGTATGCCAACCATTTCTGGATTACGCAGAAGAGGCTATACCCCAGAAAGTATCCGAAATTTTGCAGACACCATTGGTATTGCAAAACGAGATAACCTTATTGATGTTTCCCTTTTAGAATTTCATGTTAGGGAACACCTTAATAAAGTTGCCCCCAGGGTCATGGGAGTATTGGACCCCTTAAAGGTGGTCATTACCAACTACCCAGAAGGACAAGAAGAATGGTTAACTGCTGAAAACAGTCCTGAAGACGAAAGTCTAGGTAGCAGAGAAGTTCCTTTTTCAGGCGTCTTATATATTGAAAAGGCAGATTTTAGAGAAGAAGCGAATAAAAAATTCTTTCGTTTGAAATTGGGCCGGGAAGTACGTCTCAAAAATGGTTATATCATTAAAGCAGAGAGTTGTACTAAAGATGCTGAAGGGAATATTACCGAGGTACAATGTACTTATGACCAAAAAAGCAAGAGCGGTAGCGGCACAGAGGAAAGTCTTAGAAAGGTAAAAGGCACCTTGCATTGGGTTTCCATAGCACATGCCATCCCGGTAGAGATACGCCTCTACGATCGCCTGTTTACAGAGGAGAGTCCAGACACCCATAAGGACAAGGATTTTATGGATTTTATAAATTCGGATTCTCTAGAGGTTATTACCGGATATGTAGAACCCAGCCTGAAAAATGCACAACCAGAAGATCGTGTCCAATTTCAACGCATGGGCTATTTCTGTGTGGACCCAGACAGCACTGCAGATAATTTGGTGTTTAACAAAACGGTTGGACTTAGGGATTCTTGGGCCAAAATTCAACAAAAAGACTGATATAGTACTTACAGGTTTTTATCGTGGTATAGCCAGAGCTAATTTAAAGTAGCCCACTCAGGCTATCTCTGTTACGCGATCCAAAAAATAAAACATATTGGTATATTTAAACAAAGTAGGGCGGTTATATCATATTAGAAACCGTTTTAAGCCTGTTTTTAAAATAGCGCATTCCTAGCTAACTAATTTTTAGTAGTATCATAAAAAAAGCCCGAAATAGCATATGGCATATTTTCGGGCTTTTTACTGCTTGTCTAGTTTATGCCTTTTTCTCTGGTAATTTCACGTTAGTGCTTTTCATTGATTCCCCAATCATATTACTAGCTGTAAAGGAAGCCACCATATTGTTTAACATATCACTACCGGCCTGAGGCGAGTTTGGCAATAAGATTAAATTGGTGTTGGTTGCCTCTCCAATAGACTGCAAGGTGTCATAATGTTGTGTCACTACAATTAAAGCAGAAGCCTCTTGGGAATTTATACCTACTTTATTCAACACTTCTACAGATTCTTCCAAGCCTCGGGCAATCTCCCGACGTTGATCTGCGATACCTTGTCCTTGTAAGCGTTTGCTTTCTGCCTCAGCCTTTGCCCTTTCTACAATTAGAATACGGGCAGCATCCCCTTCAAACTGGGCAGCAATTTTTTCTCGTTCCGATGCATTAATCCGGTTCATGGCTTGTTTTACCTGCGCATCTGGGTCAATATCGGTTACCAATGTTTTGATGATATCAAAACCGTAGTCAGACATGGCATCATTCAACTCTGCTTTTACTGCAAGGGCAATATCATCTTTCTTAACAAAAACATCATCTAGTTTCATCTTAGGCACCTCTGCACGCACCACATCAAAAACATAGGATGTTATTTGCTCATGGGGGTAGTCTAGCTGATAAAAAGCATCATACACTTTTTCCCGAATGACCTTGTATTGTACGGAAACCTTTAACCTTACGAATACATCGTCCAAGGTTTTAGTCTCAATAATAACATCTAACTGTTGAATTTTTAGGCTCAGACGGCCAGCGATTCGCTGTACAAACGGAATCTTAAATTGCAGACCAGATTGCCTAATACTACTATATTTGCCGAAGGTCTCTATAACGGCAGCAGTTTTTTGCTTTACAGTGAAGATGAAGGAAAATGCAACTAGTACTAAAAAAATTATAATTGGTATAAAAACGAAATTTCCCATAGTTTTAGATATTAAAGGTTAACAGCAAATTACAAAAGCTTGTACTAATGTGTAGGGTTTTATTCGTTTTTGTTACAAACTTCTCTAAAAACAACATGGCCTGCTACTCCTCTTACTATAGTAGATTTGTTCTCCTTCGTACTCCATTACACTTAGGGCAAACTATTAAACAAGCATTGTTTGGAAAAGCGATGGTTTAGCTCTATTGATTTTCGCTTTTCCCTCCTCTAGGTTTTCTCCTTAACATAGTAAGCATCCCATCCATTACTAAGCTATGGTTGTCCACATTTAAATGGTGTTTTTTTTAGACAAGAGGTTTTGTAACTATACTTTTAACTTCATGCTCCTTGTTTTTTACAGTAGTACTCCTTTGCTAACTAAACAGTATAATCACATATTATGGGTATTCTAATAGTTCTTGAACCTCGCTAAACAATAGAATATTCCTATATTACGGGTAAAATAAAAATAGGTGTACTAGTGCGCATACCCAATTGTTAGCAAACATTAAAGCCCCTAAAATATCGAATTCCAAATGAATAAATATGTTTTTGTGTTTTTTGTAGTCTTGCTGTTTTCTTGTGAACAGGAAAAAACATCGCCCGCTGAAGATATTAAGGAAACCCTTAAAGCAATTGTCGTGGGGGAAACCTATGCTTACATGGAGAAAGACTATCAAAAATGGGCGTCTTATTGGGACCATAGCAACGATGTATTACGCTTAGATGTATCTCAAGCAGGTTTCGCTCAAAAAAAGGGTTGGGCTAAAAGTGGCGGAAAATTAGAATCATTTTTTAAGGAGAACCCTGAGCCCATAACTTCTACTTTCGAAAACTCGAACTATCTTATTTTTTATGATGTCAATTTAGCCTGGGTCGCATTTGACCAAACTTGGACAAGCCAGGCAGGAGAAAAAACAGTTGCAAAAGGAACCATAACCTTAGTTAAGAAAGCGAACGCATGGAAAATAGTATCATATACAGCAATTCAATATGAGGCAAAAAATCAAAATATAGATACCTTGGGAAGGGAGTAAATCCGTTAGTGTATGATTTATGTTTAGCATTTAGTGGTTTATGAAAGTTCTATGCTATTTGCCAACACCATATAGGATAACTACTGGCTTTAGATCACTTAAGAAAACCAGTGCAGACTTTCAATCCGTGTTTATTTACTAACTTTAGTACTTAAGCCACATAACCAATCTTATACCAAACGTTATTGCATCTAGTTTAACCAAACCAAAAGGCAACTGTATTTAGAATGAAGATTTTGATATTTGGAGCCTCAGGTTCTGGAACAACTACACTAGGAAAAGAAATCGAAAAAATAACCGATTTTACTCATCTAGATGTTGACAACTACTATTGGAAACCAACGGTACCCCCTTTTAAAGAAAAAATACCATTTTTAGAACGAAATGAAAATCTCAAAGCTGATTTTAAAAAGCTAGAAGATGTTATAGTCAGTGGTTCAATGGTAAGCTGGGGAAAGGAATGGGAATCCTCATTTGATTTAGTAATTTTCATTCGTTTACGTAATACCAAAAGAATGGAGCGACTTAAAAAAAGAGAAATTGAACGATATGGTAAAAAACTACTAACTGATATTCATATTCAACAAAATTCAAGTTCTTTTTTGGAATGGGCAAACCAATATGAAAATCCAAATTTTGACGGTAGATCTTTAAAAATTCATACTAATTGGATTGAATTACTAAACTGTAAAATCTTGAGAATAGATGGAGAAATAAAATTGAAAAGTAAAATAGAAATTGTTCTTTCAGAGATAAAAAACTATAGCCAAGAACGCATATAGCAACTGACTAGGGCTTGTTTAAGTGTTTTTACAAGGGTTTCTATCTTTCTTCTGCTGTCTTAATCGTTAGGCAACTACGCTTGCAAAACACATTGTGCGTCATTTATGAACAAATAGACTTAAAATGAAAGCTATTCTTTACACAAAATATGGTTCTCCAGATGTTCTCAACTTAATGGAGATTGAAAAGCCTATTCCAAAAGACCATGAAATTCTTATCAAAATTCGTGCAGCAACTGTTACTTCTGGAGATGTTAGACTTCGTAGTTCAGATTTTCCTCCGTTATTTTGGTTGCCTGCGAGATTGATATTTGGCCTATTTAAACCAAAAAAAACAATCCTTGGTCATGAATTTTCTGGGATAGTTGAAGGAATGGGAAAAGACGTGATTAACTTTAAAGTTGGCGATGCCGTTTTTGGTACTACCACAATGCTACCCACCGGATCCTACGCTGAATATATTTGCTTACCACAGAAATGGAAACATGGTGTGATTCATTTAAAGCCTACTAACCTTAATTTCCATGAAGCTGCGGCTTTGCCCATTGGAGGCATGACTGCCCTTTTTTTGCTCGAAAAAGCAAAAATTTCAAAAAATCATAAAATACTGGTCTACGGAGCTTCTGGTAGTGTTGGCAGCTATGGTGTGCAAATTGCAAAACAATTTGGTTCTTCTGTTATTGGAGTATGCAGCACTTCAAATATTGATATCGTCAAATCCCTTGGTGCGGACAAGGTAATTGACTACACCAAAGATGATTATACTTTGCAGAACGACAACTTTGATATTGTTTTTGATGCGGTTGGAAAAACAACTAAATCAAAAGCAAAAAGTGTTTTGAAAAAAGGTGGTGTTTTTGTCTCAGTTAAAATGTTGACAAAAGAAAAGAATGAACATCTCTTAAAATTAAAAGAGTTGGCAGAAAAAGGAAAATTAAAACCATTAATTGACAAATGTTATCCACTTGAAGAAATCGTAAGCGCACATAGATACGTTGACCAAGGACATAAAAAAGGTAATGTTGTAATTAAAATTGAATAGTAAAACGAGCGTGCAACATGATTAAATCATACCTAGCGATAGCTTTTTCGAGGGCTTTGCACTTATATACTAAGACCGCTAAATAATCTATTACGCTATAGCTAAATGGTTTTTTTTGGCTTTAAAGATTAATATACAATTGAAATTATTTTTTTAAATAAAAACTGGGCATATCAAGCTAACTAACTATTCCAGGCCTACTTACGAAAATTACACTGGAATTTCCTATCTGTGATTTGTTTGGTAAATTAGAAGCTTAAACACGCACCAAATCTTGGCTACAATTATGACAGCCCACACCAACAAAAATAATAAAGAATCGAAATAGCATAAATGACGCCAAAAGAACTATCCGAATTAACAGATCAAGAGCTGTTAGACGAAGCAAAAAAAGTAAAATCAAATTCTATAACTAATGCGCTAATCATTGGATTCTTGATTGGAATTATAATTTACAGCGTTGTAAAAAACAGTTTAGGGTTTTTTACATTAATCCCATTGTTTTTTATTTTCAAAGTGTTTAATAAAAACAATAAAGCCTTGGAGAAACTATTAAAAGAACGAAAATTGAAATAAGAATTTGTAAGTACGCATTCAAAAACAAACAATTACTAAACCGAAATGTAAGTGCCTAGCAATCCGCTGTTTTTTAGATACAAGATCGTGATTTCTACGTTTTTTTAAGTACATTAAAACATGAACTTAAATCAAATAACTATTCCTTCGTTAGATTTGACTAAATCAATTCCTTTTTATGAAAAACTAGGATTAAAATTGATAGTTGAATCCTTACCAAATTACGCAAGATTTGAATGTCCAGATGGCAACTCAACTTTTTCAATACACCAAAGAGATGTGTTTGCAAAAGGAGAAGGAATCTATATTTATTTTGAGTGTGAACACCTTGACGAATATGTTGATACGCTTAAAGAGAAAGGAATTCAATTTGACCAAGATCCAACAGACCAAGGGTGGCTGTGGAAAGAAGCAAGGTTAAAAGATATGGATGGAAATCAACTGATATTATTTTATGGAGGAGAGAATAGGCTAAACCCGCCTTGGAAAATAAAAAACGAAACACGTTAATTTGAACTAGTAGACTACACACGAGAATAGCTATAGGTAATTGCTAGTTTGGGTCTACTCTAAAAATTATAATTTAGTGTACTTGCCGGGTTTAGTGCCAATACATGTTTCCGAAACCATTAGCATCAATAACAAATAATAAACCGACTTACATTGATTTTAAAATTCAAATATTACTTAATTCCCTTACTTGTATTAGCCGCTTGTACTGAAACTAAGAAATCTTCTCTAGAAACAGATTTTTGTTCAAATATTCATAGAAATGAAAGCACAACTCTTTCCAAAGAACTCACGGAAGTTGCTGAGCTTATGCGAACTAAAACAGGAGTTTATGTTCTAGAAGATGGAAGTGGTTCTATGGTAGCTAGGGCCTGGCTAACTGAATATGCTGAAAAAACTATAGATATACAGTACTTCATTTTTTCAACAGACAATGTTGGGCTTATTGCCTGTGATTACTTGATAAGAGCTGCTGATCGTGGGGTTAAAGTAAGAATTATCGTTGATGATATTATGGTTGATTCAGACATCCAAGATATTCTAACTTTTGCTTCACATGAAAATATCACTGTAAAAATATATAACCCAGGAGTAAACTTAGGAAAGAATATTTTTAATAAAATAGAGAAATTCACAACAGATTTTAGATCTGCAAATCAGCGAATGCATAACAAAACGTTTATTGTTGACGGTAAAGTGGTAATTACTGGAGGTCGGAATATTGCGGATGAATATTTTGACTATGATCATGAATATAATTTTAGGGATAGAGATATTCTATTATTAGGGAAAGAATCGGAAAAAGTCAATAGCTCTTTTAATGAATTTTGGAATAGCGCGTTAAGTGAAAATGTCACGGATATAGTTAAGGAAAACCCTGAAAATGTTTATTCTGAAAATAGATTTGATAACCTACATGAATATGCATGTAATCCAGATAACTTTTGGCCACAAGTTCGGGAAAGAATAAAAGTTTTACCAACTACATTTAAAACCATTAAAAATTCTGGAGAATTAGTGTGGTTGGATAATGTAGATTTTATTTCAGATAATCCAGGTAAAAATGACGGAACAAATGGTTTAGGTGGTGGAGGTATTTCAACCACTGCTTTAATTGATTTAGTAAGAAATGCGAAATCATCCATAGCTATTCAAACGCCCTATTTAATCACGACTGAATTATCTCAAAATCTATTTAAGGAAGCTGTAGGTCGCGGTGTAAAAATTAGAATACTTACTAATAGTCTGGCTTCAACTGATAATGTAGAAGCTTTTAGTAGTTATCAAACTGATCGAGAAAAATTACTAAATACGGGAGTTAGAATATTTGAATTCCGTCCTGACGCAGCAGAACGTACAAGAATAATGACTGGAGAGTTACAAGAAAAGTTAGACCATAAGCCAATATTTGGACTGCATGCAAAATCTATGGTTATTGATAATATAATAACAGTTATAGGCACATTTAATCTTGACCCTAGAAGTGCGAATTTAAATACTGAATGTGTCGTTATTGTTAATTCTGATAAGGTTTCTAGAGGTGTATTAAACGGTATGGAGGAAGAATTTAAAGCTGAAAACTCTTGGGAAACTACATTAGAATATAATCCCGATTCAGAGGTGAGTAAATTCAAGCGTTTAAAAACTTGGACAAGAAAAATAATTCCAAAAGCAATTTTATAATATCTATTAAGCCTGCCATATACTAACCGTTCTATCCTATTGTAAAGAAAAGAATGAACAATATTTGAGAACAAACACCAATTAAAAAAATGAGAAGACTTGCATTAATTTCCTTAACAGTAGTATCTTTTTTGTTATTTGCACAACCCATTAAGGCAGAGGTTAAACTTCCTGCTATTGTATCTTCAAATATGGTTTTACAGCGCAACACTAACATTGTACTTTGGGGTTGGGCTGATGCCAAAGAGGAAATTACGATCAATGCCTCTTGGTTGAATATACCAATGGAAATTAAAGCGGATAAAGAAGGTAATTGGCGTATTGAGGTAAAAACGACCAACAGTAAAGAGCCTCAAACCATTACTATACATAGTAAAACTTCAGATATTACATTAGAAAATGTCTTGTTTGGAGAGGTTTGGTTGTGTTCTGGACAATCAAATATGCAACAACCCATTAGTGGTTACAACGGACAGCCTACGTTTGGCGCCGCTAAGACTATCACAAGATCTACTAATCCAAATCTAAGATTATTTTCAGTGGATAGAATTGGCTCAAAAACACCCTTAAAAGATGTTGAAAAATTTACAGGCTGGGAACAATCCAATCCCAACAATGTTGGAAACTTTAGTGCAATTGCTTATTTCTTTGGACAGCAATTGCAGGAAATTTTGGATGTTCCGGTAGGTTTAATACATACTTCTTGGGGCGGTAGCACCGTCCAAGCCTGGGTAAGCAATGAAGTATTGAGCACATATCAAGAAGTGAATCTTGAAACTGTAGTTATTGAAAATGGCACAAATCAGATTCCTACCGCATTATTTAACTCAATGATTAATCCATTAATTCCTTACACCATCAAAGGTGCATTGTGGTATCAGGGGGAATCAAATCGTCACGAACCCGATGTTTACAAAGAACTTTTTCCTGCAATGGTTAAAGATTGGAGAACACGCTGGGGAATTGGTGATTTTCCATTTTACTATGCTCAAATTGCTCCTTTTCTCTATGGCAATAATGATGTATTTCAAACCGTAGACAATAGTTCGTTTATCCGCGAAGCTCAATTGCAATGTTTGGATTATATTCCAAACTCAGGAATTGCTATTACCATGGATATAGGAGAAGAAAACTACATTCATCCTCCAAAGAAAAAGGAAGTTGCTGATAGGTTATTATTTAACGCTCTAAATCAAACATATCATTACGACGCTATAGATTTCGCTGCTCCAATTTTTGATTCCCTAGAAGGAACAGATGGCGGAGTTGTTCTGAAATTTAAAAACGCGGAGACGGGCCTGTATTCCTATGATGGGTTGGAAGGGTTTGAGATTGCAGGGGATGATAAAGTATTCTACCCAGCCAAGGCGAAAATTGTAAACGGCAGCAAAGATGTGTTTGTAATAAGCACAAAAGTTCCTAATCCTGTGGCGGTAAGATACGCTTGGCGCAACTGGGTTGTTGGAACTCTTTATGATACAAACCTTTTACCTGCATCATCTTTTAGAACAGACGATTGGGATGAAGCTACACAATTTAAAAAATAAAAACGCCGTGTTCTATGTTGTTTAAAGCTGAAAATTGGGCCTTAGCGATATATTTGTTTTTGGCCTTTAAGAGTACATAATTTAAAATCATACGCTATTGCTACATGCGAAGCTGAAAATCAGATAGATTTCCACACCGTAATAATCATAATCGGAACCTTGTATTTCATTATAAAAGAATTAAATAATGTTTAAAAAAAATTACATAAGAAACTTTATTGTTTTTCCCATCTTGATTTTCGCTTTTGCCTCCTGTAAAAGTTCTAAAGGAAAAGAGCCTCAAAAGGAATCAACTGAAAGACCAAATATTTTATTCATTATGTCTGATGATCATGCGTATCAAGCAATTAGCGCCTACTCAGATAAGCTAATACAAACACCAAATATTGATCGTATCGCTGATGAAGGAATGTTGTTTACTAATGCCTGCGTCACAAATTCAATTTGTGCACCATCAAGAGCAACGATACTCACTGGAAAGCACACACACATTAATGGGAAGATTGATAATAGAGTGCCATTTGATACCACTCAAGTTACGTTTCCCCAGTTGTTTCAAAATGCAGGTTATGAAACTGCAATGTATGGAAAACTACATTTTGGTAATAATCCGAAAGGTGTTGATGATTTCATGATTTTACCCGGTCAGGGTAATTATATCAATCCTAAGTTCATCACTAAAAAAGGAGATACCACAATCACTGGTTATGTGAGTGATATCATAACTGATTTAACCATCAATTGGCTCGACAAAAAGAGAGATAAGGAGAAACCCTTTATGATGATGTACTTACATAAAGCTCCTCATAGACCTTGGTGGCCAAGTCCTGAAAAGTTTGCGGAGTTTACGAAGAAGACATTTCCAGAACCCGCTTCTCTTTTTGATGACTATTCCAATAGAGGTACAGCTGCTAAGACAGCAGAAATGAACTTACTTCAGCATATGAAATATGGTCATGACTCCAAGATAAGGCCAGAAATCATTGAAGAAATGGGTGGCGTAGAACCTTATGTGCCTCCAATGAATTGGGGTGGAATTGACGGGTTTACAAGACCTTATGGGAGAGCCAACGCCGAACAAAAAGCATTGTATGACCCTGTACTAGATTCTATCAATACGTGGTTCAAAGCAAATTGGCCTACTATGAATGACAAACAAAAGATGAAGTGGAAATATCAGCGTTATATGCAAGATTATCTTGGTTGTATTTCTTCAGTAGATGATAACGTAGGAAGAGTGTTAGATTACCTTGATGAAAGTGGATTGGCCGAAAATACGATTGTAATATATACTTCGGATCAGGGATTTTACCTTGGAGAACATGGCTGGTTTGATAAGAGATTTATATATGACGAGTCATTCAAAACACCATTAATGATTCGCTGGCCAAATGAGATTACTCCTAATACTACGAATGATGAGATGGTTCAAAATTTGGATTTTGCTCAAACTTTTTTAGAAGCCGCCCAAATTGAAGCTCCAAGTGATATGCAAGGAGAGAGTTTGATTCCCCTTCTAAAAGGTGATACAGCATTATGGAAACGTGACGCTGTTTACTATCATTACTATGAATACCCTGCTGTACACATGGTCAAACGACACTACGGTGTTGTAACAAAAGAGTATAAACTAACCCACTTCTATTATGATGTGGACGAATGGGAGTTATATGACCGTATTAATGACCCACAAGAAATGGTAAATGTATACAATGACCCTGCTTATGCTGCTACTGTGGCTGAACTACATAAGAAGTTAGATGAGTTAAGAGTCAAATACAAGGACTCAGCAGAATTAGATAGGAAGTACATTGATCTTTATGAAAATAACTAATGAAAACAGCGCGCAACAATGTGAAAAATGCGTTTTACACGAAACTATTTTGGTCAATTAGTAGTGCTAAGGCTTTGAGTACAGCACAAATAAATAGTATTTAGTACACCTTACGATATGATTATTTCAGAGAAAATGTATATCCCATAAAAGATGAATAAAACAACTGCATTTGTAATTGTTATACTCTTGAGCCTACCGCTGAACTCATTTAAGAAGTACGAGCGATATAATCAATATGCTGATGCAACAATTACTACGTTGCAAAAGTGGTATAACATAGAAACAGGACTATATGAGACCACAAGTTGGTGGAATGCAGCCAATGTCCTAACGGCAATAATTGATTATTCGAGAATAACCGGTTCTGAAGAGTATCTAGAAGTTATTGAAAATTCTTTTGAGCTATGCAAAGAATTTGAAGTCCAAATGCCTGATCCAAAAGATAATTGGATATGCCGAAATTATATCAATGACTACTATGATGATGAAGGTTGGTGGATATTGGCATGGATCGAAGCATATGAACTTACAAAAGATGACAAGTACCTTAAAATGGCACGTATCACTTTTGCTGATATGGCTACCGGTTGGGATGCCGTTTGTGGCGGTGGTGTCTATTGGAAAAAACCGAAGATTGGGAAATCGGCAGTTCAAAACGAACTATTTATGTTGGGTGCACTACGGTTGCATCAAAGAGGTGGCGGCGAGGCACTTGGGAAAAGTTATCTGCAGTGGGCAGAAGACACCTGGGAATGGTTTGTGAATTCGGGAATGTTAAATGAAAAATATCTTGTAGAAAATGGTTTAAATACCCAATGTGACGTAAGCGTTGGAAGTTACCACACCTATAATCAAGGCATGATTTTAAGTGCGTTGGTAGAATTATATAAAGTGAAACAGGATGCCTTACTGTTGGAGTTGGCTCATAACATTGCAAATGCCACCATTACTAATCTGGTCTATGAAAATGGGATATTAAAAGACCCGAAAGAACCAAACCTTAATGGCGACGCGACTCAGTTTAAGGGTATATTCATGCGGCACTTAGGGTTTCTATATTCCGTATCGCCGAAAGAAGCATACAAAACTTTTATTCTAAAAAATGCTGATTCTATCTGGTCTGTTGCCAGAAATAAAAAGAATAATGAAATAGGAGGCATATGGAATGCTCAGCCAAAAAAAACCGATGCCTCATGCCAAAGTTCAGCACTGGATGCTTTCAATGCCGCAATGATTGTAAGTAAAGAGAATTAATGTTCTGTTATCGGCATCTAAAATTTATAGGTCACACTTTAAAAGATAAAACGAGCTAGAATGAAGAAGCGTTATTAGATAATTCGAAAAAATATGAGAATGACAAGAGTGATAATTACGTCAATAGTATTCATGGTATTATCATCTGGTTGTAAAAACAGCAATAAAAAAACTTCAAATTCAGAAGAAATAAAGCAACCAAATATTATTTATGTTTTGACCGATCAATGGAGAGCACAAGCCACTAGTTATAATGGAGATCCGAATCTGTTAGGAAAAACACCAAATTTGGATAAACTGGCGGGTGAAAGCATTAACTTTAAAAATGCCGTGTCAACAATGGCGGTATGCACACCGTATAGGGCGGCACTTTTGACAGGTCAATATCCCACGACTACTGGTATGTTTTTGAATGATCTTCACTTACCAGAAGCCTCTTATACAATGGCCGAGATGTATAAAGAATCAGGATATAAAACGGCATACATTGGTAAATGGCATTTGGATGGAATGGGACGCTTTTTGTACACGCCTCCTGAAAGAAGACAAGGCTTTGAGTATTGGAAAGCTTTAGAGTGTTCTCATGATTACAATAAATTATTTTATTACGAAGGAAACAATCCAGAGCGGAAGCAATGGGAAGGCTATGCCCCTTATGCAGAAACAGAAGATGCGATATCGTATATGAAATCGAATGCGTCTGGAGATAAACCTTTCTTAATGGTACTAGCTTATGGATCGCCTCACTTTCCGTACCATAATACACCCGAAGATATGCAACCGCTTTTTAAACCAGAAGACATCATCCTGCAAGAAAATGTAGGTGACGATTTTAGAGAAAAGGCAAAGGAAGATGGAGCAGGTTATTATGCACATATTCTCGCATTAGACCAATGTATTGGCAAACTTCAAAAGGCCATGGAGGAAACAGGAATAGCTGAGAATACCATTTTCGTTTTCACCTCAGATCATGGAGAAATGTTAGGCTCTCATAGTTGGAGACCCAGACAAAAACAAGTCTCCTGGGCTGAAGCGGTTAGAGTACCTTTCTTAATTAAATATCCTGCGGCTTATAAAGGAAAAAAAATAGAAGTGGAAACACCTATTGGCACCCCTGATATTTTGCCTACATTGCTTTCTATGTCAGGCTTACCAATCCCCGAATCTATTGAAGGAGAAAGTATGACTTATGCCATTGATAATAAGGAGGCGGGCAAAAATAAAGCAGCCCTTGTCATGCAATTAGCTCCCTTTGCAGGAAATTACGAGGAATATAGAGGGATTTATACAAGCCGTTATACTTATGTAAAAATGCTGAATGGGCCTACACGTCTGTTTGACAATGAGATGGACCCGCTTCAAATGAATAATTTAGTCAATAATTCAAAATATAATGAACTTCAAGAAAAATTGGAAGGGAAGCTTCAAGAAGAATTAAAGAAGATTGGTGATGATTTCAAACCAAGGCAATATTATCTTGATAAATGGAATTATAAGGTAAATAAAGGTGGTGAGATACCATATGCCCACGAAAAATCGGCCGATATTACATTTCAAGGGCCGGATTTGAATAAATAACGAATACGATTTTCCCTTGATTTCTGTTCGATTGATATGAGAAAGAATTTATCAAATAGCCATCATTTAATTTTTAAAGGGTGGCGCCATACACCCACAACAAATTGGAGTAACCAATGTGCAATGACAGCGGCAAATGCTTTTTTTAATACTCCAAACGTAAAACCAAATCAAGACTATTTTGCTAAAATAAAAAGTCCTGAATTTAAAATTAAAAAAATAACTGCTTACAACAAAACCTATAAACAATAAAGGTTTAGAAGCTATTCGAAAGGTTTGTGTATTTTTAGGATGTCGCAAAATTCAAAAATTAGTCATAAATACCAACAAATGAAAAACGCAGTAAAGTCCTTACCAATCCATTTAAATAACTTCAAAGTATTCGTTTTCATTTGTTTTGTCTTTTTTAATTTTAGTGGAGAAGCACAAGTAAATTGGACCAACGATGGTGATTCGTATTATAAATTAGAAAAAAACCAATTGCTTACCTATACCCTGCCCAACCATGATGCTAAAACAGTTATCACCAAAGAACAACTTACTCCAGCAGGCAACTCAGAACCGATAGCTGTCGCACACTTTTCATTTTCAATGGACCAACAGAAAGTGCTGTTATTTACCAATACTAAAAAAGTTTGGAGGTTACATACCAAAGGAGATTATTGGGTTTTTAACTTTAAAACAAACACGTTAACTCAAATTGGAAAAACCTTAAGTCCTTCCTCCCTGATGTTTGCAAAATTTTCTCCCGATGGAAACTCGGTAGCCTATGTTTCTGAAAATAATTTATATAGTGAAGATTATACCAGTGGTAAAATTAAGCCCTTAACTACCAATGGTACCGTTTCTCTAATAAACGGAACTTTTGATTGGGCCTACGAGGAAGAATTTTCTTGTAGAGATGGATTCCGTTGGAGTCCGGACAGCAAATCTATAGCCTATTGGCAAATAGATGCAAGCGCAATAAAGAAGTTTTATATGATTAATAATACAGACGCTATATATTCCCAATTAGTGCCCTTAGAGTATCCCAAAGTTGGTGAAAGTCCTTCTAAATGCCGAGTTGGAGTCGTACAACTTTCCGATGCTAAAACAAATTGGATAGCTATTCCGGGAGACGCTTCTCAAAATTATTTAGTTAGAATGGAATTTATTCCAACCACCAACAAGCTCTTAATTCAACAATTAAATAGAAAACAAAATAAGAGCAAATTATACATTGCAGATGCCTTAAACGGAAGTACAACTAGTATTTATGAAGAAACGGACGAAGCTTGGGTAGATCTATTTCAATTAGGAAATCCCTATGCAATTGATTACACAAATAATTTTAGCTTTTTAAAAGATTCAAATAGTATTCTTTGGGCATCAGAAAAAGATGGATGGAGACACTTGTATCAAGTTTCCTTAGAAGGAAAGAAAGAAGTGTTAATTACCAAAGGTGAATTCGATGTTATCGATTTAAAATTCATCCATTCTAAAAAGGGATATGTGTATTATTTAGCGTCCCCGACTAATGCTACTCAGAGGTATTTGTATAAAACTAAATTAAATGGAAAAGGAAAAAACGAATTAGTAAGTCCTGAAAGCTTAAAAGGAAGCCACGATTATTCCTTTTCCTCTAATGGCAGTTATGCCGAACATACTTTTTCGAACCACTATACACCAAGATCAAAAGAGTTTATTAATGTTGCCAATCACAAGGCTTTAACCAAAGAAGAAAGTATTATTAAAAACGTAAAAAAATTAGAAAAAAAGCCAACAACCGAATTCTTTAAAATAAAAACCGCCGATGGTATTGAAATGGACGGATGGATGGTAAAACCAACAAATTTTGACTCAAATAAAAAGTATCCTATTGTATTTTATGTGTATTCTGAACCTGCGGGCACCACGGTAAAAGACACCTATAATGTGGGGGGAAATCGGCATTATAATGGGAGTATGGCCGAAGATGGTTACCTCTACATTTCTTTAGATAATCGTGGCACTCCTGCTCCAAAAGGACGGGAATGGCGAAAATCTATTTACCGAAAAATTGGGGTGATTAACATTAACGACCAAGCTATGGCTGCTAAAGAAATTCTGAAATGGGATTTTGTAGATTCTGAACGGGTAGCAGTTTGGGGCCATAGCGGAGGAGGATCTGCTACATTGAATTTGATGTTTCGATATCCTGAAATTTACAAAACGGGGATTTCACTCGCTGCAGTCGCAAATCAACTAACCTATGACAACATTTATCAAGAACGCTATATGGGCTTACCTCAAGAAAACAGGGAAGATTTTATTGACGGTTCTCCTGTTACCTACGCAAAGAATTTAGAGGGAAATTTGCTTTATATACACGGTACCGGAGATGATAATGTCCACTATCAAAATGCAGAACTATTGGTAAATGAACTAATAAAACACAACAAACAATTTCAATTTATGCCTTATCCAAATAGATCTCATGGAATTAGGGAAGGAGAAGGGACGCAGGAACATCTGTCTACCTTGTATACAAACTACCTAAATCTACACTGTCCTCCGGGAGGAAGATAATGTTTGGTAAAAAAACAAAAACTTTAACTGTTCGCTTTTTCTCCGCTACTTCTGAAATTTATGGGCCGTTTTAAACTGAATTTGAATACAAGAAAAGTATGAATTTATAAACGCTAATACTTGAGTTATGCTAACTGACATTAATCCCAAATTACCAATGCGTGACAAAAATGTTACGAGAGAGTTTTACACAAGTAAATTGGGATTTAAAGAATATGGAAGTGCTGACTTTGATGGCTATTTAATGATGGGAAAAGACAAAATTCAAATTCACTTCTTTGAATTCAAAGAACTTGACCCTAAAGAAAACTATGGCCAGGTGTATATTAGAACGGACAACATTGATAGTTTTTACCAATCGGTATTAGATTATAAAACGACTATTCACCCAAACGGTCCATTGGAAACTAAACCTTGGGGGCAAAAGGAATTTTCCATACTCGATCCAGATAGTAATCTATTGACATTTGGACAAAGCATTTAGAATAAAAAACGAAGCACAACACCGCATAAAAGTAATGCGTTAGCTAATGCTTCATCTAAACTTAGCGCAACTAAAAATTAGCTTGTTTTGGCTTTAAGAATAAATGTCGAAACAAAACAGTACAACAATGGATATCCGTAATTACATGTTCTCGCCCATTCAGAAAAACATACTGCATTGGACGACCTTTTGCTAAAGCCTCCTGTCTATGCTAATACACCGAAAAACAAGATGAAAAAAATATTGGTTTTAGGAATTTTAATTTGTTTGACTAACGTTATCCGAGCTACTGAAAAGCTAGATTACACAATTTATCATAAACGTATTATAGCTGCTGAAGTTTTAATTACTTCGGAAAATTATTTAGAAGCTATTGCTGTTTATGAAGAATTATTTGACCATTATGAGTTTATATTTTTAAGAGATTATAAGATTGCAACTCAATTAGCACTATTCCTAAATGATGAACAAAAAGCAAAAAAATTTTTATTGAAAGGAATAGCGTCTGGCTGGCAGATTAAATCAATAAAGAAGAATACGTATCTGAAACCACTACTAAAAGGTGAAGAATGGAAATCAATTAAAAAAGAATATCATGATCTCAAAAAAAAATATGACTCCAAGCTCAATAAAAAAATACAAGAGCAGGTAAAAAAAATGTATACAAAAGACCAAAATAAGGCTTTTATGGCATTATTTAGATTCAGTTCAAAAGCACAAGACAAGTATGCTGAAAATAAGTTTGCTCCTCATAGTGAAAATCAAATGGATGACTTTTCCCAAATCATTCAAACCTATGGATATCCTGGTGAAAAATTAATAGGAAATAGCTATTGGATGTCTACCATATTGAGTCACCATAATTCAATCTCAACAGTCTATACTGCAAAAGATAGTCTTTATCCTAATCTAAAACCGAACTTAAAGGAAGCTTTGAAAAATGGTCAAATTTCTCCTTATGAGTTTCTTGGAATTGATGATTGGTATTTAACAGTCAAATATAATAGAACAAAACCAAGCTATGGAATGCTCGACGCGCCCACTGCATCAAGTTTATCAAAAACGAATGAATTACGAAAGAATATCTATGCACGACCATATGAAGTTAGAGTGGCTTTAATTGATATACAAAAAAAGACAGGTATGAATTTCTATTTACTAGATAGGTGGTATTAAAGGCAATACACCCTACGGTCTATAAAACATGTAAAAACCTGCTTAATCCAAGGACTTCTGTATAGTTACTAAGTATTCAAAAAATTGACAAGCAACGTTAGCGTTGTCATCGCATTATCTCTCTCACTGCTCAGATGTCTTACGCTACGCTTCCTGCGAACACGGTGGTGTTGCGTTCACATGTGGCAAGCCCAAATACTCCGCCTTATTTGGTAACCCGGCAACGCCGTTAAGCACCATGTAACAAAACCTTGTAACACCATTAAAAAAAATCTAATTAATGTATCTTGCCAGCCTTTCTAAAGGTTGAAATTATGGAAGACAATCAAATGCTTCATTATAGTAAAAATGTGCTAAAAAACATGCCAGCTAGCTGGTTGAGTTTAACAACACACCGACTTGATATTTATGATGAAAAATTGGCTAAAATTCAGTTCTTAGAACAGCTTGAAATCTTATGTAGTAACAATAATTCTGATTCATCCGCACTAAATGAATTACCTACTGCCTTCGATTATATTCGATTAGGTCATCCATTATCATGTTTACTAGAATGGGTGGTTGCTAACTTAAATACTATAGAAGCGAATAATGTAATCAGTTTTTCATCCAAAACGACTCCTATTTTAGCTATTCTAAGAAAAAATTTATTAGATAATAAAAACTCTCAAATCATTTATACCGATGAGTTGCCAGCCTTTTTTGATGCTGAAATCTTGCGGGAAGTTTACGGTTATACATTTGATGTACAGCACGTAGAAAACGCAGCGGCCGTGTCTACCTTTGAAGGCAGCACCATTTTCATTTCACGCCCGGAGGATATCTGTAATTTCAACATCTCCCCGAATATCGACTTTTTTATCAATGTAAATGACACCTTAGGAAGTGTGTTATTAGTGAACGGAGGACAAAACGAAAGTTATATCTCAGAAATTCAGCACGTGCGCCGAAGAGAAACCATTGCAATGACGCCTATCAATTGTCATGCTGCCTTACAATTTCTTTTGGCGCAATCTCCTATAGATTCTAAGCAAAGCAATGTAGAACCTAACAAAACATTAGTCTTAGAAGCTCTAAAAGAGATTACCGGTACCACCACAAAGCCTTTAATTGGCTCTAGTGGACTATCTATTCAATATGCCATTATGATGGGGCTCGTTCACGATGCGCTAGAAAACCATAAAGGAAAGGATATAAAATTTATAGTGCCTACAAATTGTTATGGTGGTACCAATGACCAAGCAAGACGCGTAGCTGCCTGCATTGCTAATGTTGAGGTCGTAGATTTAGAAGTGGATGGCGATAACGATATGGTGCAAAGCATAGCTGCCGTTTTAGCCAAAATTGCAAGCGTAGATGCTGTCCCCTACATAATCGCAGAAATTCCAACCAACCCTAGAGTAGAAGTTCCAAATCTTAATAACCTAAAAGATGTTTTAAGCGCAACCCGAAAAACGGCAACGGGCGAAACCGCTATCGACCCGGTTTTTATTTTAGATCAAACATTTTGTCCTAACGTACACTTTCTGGGCGAAGGTGAAATACTCTCAACCTTTAGGGCTATTTCGTATGCTAGTGGCTCCAAATTCCCAAGTGGAGGACAATGCACAGCTGGCTTCGTTGTAGCAAATAATAAAGCGGCAGACTTGATGCAAAAAATAGAAATACATCTAAGACTTTGCGATAACGAAGCTACAAAACTTCAAATCGAAATATTGGCCAAGCAATTACCTTCAATGAAGCAAAGAATTGGTGATGCATATACCAATACTCGTGAATTTGTAAACTTTATCAATGCGTCTTTGCCAGCTGCTAAAATCAATTTTGTTTCGTCAGCGTTAGCAGAAGAAGGATTTACGCCATCTGTTTTTTCATTAGACCTTCCTACTAAGGGTAATACTGATGAAGAAAAAGAAGCGTATAAGAGAGCACTAAATCTTAAATTGATTAATTTAATGATTGCAGAAATCCCTAATGAAAGCAAATTCTGCGTGAGCTATGGACAGTTAAAAGGGTGTTATTGGACAATCCCTGCAACATCTACTCAAGGGACGACTAAAGAAGGTGATAAGGATTATATTGTCCGTGTATCACTTTCTCCCAGTTTAGATCTTGAACTTCATAAAAAAGTTTTTTTGAAATTTGTGGAAACCATTTAACTTTGGCCAAGAAGGTGAGCGCCTGCTAGCGGAACCCTATTGTTTAATGATTTTTAAGAATTGCTAATCGCTAAAAACACAGTGCCTAACAAGCCATATAAAAAATAGGGAATGAATTACTTAAATTATCGTCTTGGTCATATTTAAAAAATTAGCCAAATTTTTAATTTGATTATATTTAACAAAGAAATTAAAAAAAATAGCTCTGTGTTAATCTGAAAAATTAGCGTCCAGCACATTCTCTCGCCCACTGCTCACGCAGTTATCGTACGCTACGTTTCATACACAAGACCATTAAACACAATTTATGGGAGATCATAAAGTAAATATGAAATCTGATGACCGTGCGAAAATTAACTTTCTTAGTCACTTAATTGATGATTTTAAGAGTCTTGAACATATGTTCAAGAACGGGATGATAGAAGATGACATCATACGCATTGGGGCAGAACAAGAATTCTGTCTTGTAAACGAACAATGGCGCCCTGCAAAGAACGCGCTGGAAATACTTAAAGAAATCAATGACCCACATTTTACTACCGAACTAGCGCGGTATAATTTAGAAATCAACTTGGATCCTGTTCAACTGCAGGGAGACGCATTTACTACAGTAGAAAATCAAGTTAGGTCGCTTCTGAAAAAGGCAAAGGCTGCAGCGCACAATAACAGTAGTAAAATAATACTGACAGGAATACTGCCTAGTATATCAAAACACGAACTAGAATTTGAGTATATGACGCCCTACAAGCGTTATTATGCATTGAATAACCTACTCAAAGAGGCAAGGGGAAGAGATTTTAGATTGCATTTATTAGGCGTTGATGAGCTTTCTCTCAAGCATAATTCGGTGATGTTTGAGGCGTGTAATACAAGTTTTCAAATGCACTTACAAATAAACCCACATGATTTTACTGCCAGCTATAATTGGGCTCAGGCTATAGCAGGTCCTGTTCTTGGAGTATGTGTAAATTCTCCTTTGCTGCTGGGAAAAGAATTATGGAGTGAAACGCGTATCGCTCTTTTCCAACAAAGTATTGATACTCGGTCTGTTTCAATGGCACAAACAGAAAAAGAAGCTAGAGTATCCTTCGGAAACGATTGGATGATTGGCAATGTAGTTGACTATTACAAAAAGGAAGTTTCTCATTTCAAAACCTTACTTACCAAAGAGATCGAAAAGAGCTCTTTTGAAGAATTGAAAGAGGGCAAAATCCCTAAATTAAGTGCTCTCAACATGCTCAATGGTACAATCTACAGATGGAATCGACCTTGTTATGGTGTAGGAAATGGGAAACCACATATTAGAATAGAAAACAGATATATTCCATCAGGTCCTACCATAACAGATGAAATGGCCAATTTCGCATTTTGGGTTGGACTGATGAAAGGAAGACCTTCGGCATTTGATGACCTTCCTAATATGATGGAATTTAGAGATGCAAAATCTAATTTTACCCGTGCCGCTCGCACTGGTGTTGAATCAATTATGAACTGGATGGGGAAGGCCATTCCACTTGATGAATTGGTATTGAATGAATTGTTGCCAATTGCAAGAAATGGCCTTGAGCAGATGAAAATCAACAAAGCGGATGTAGATAGGTGTCTAAATGTTATAAAGGATAGAATTACAAAAAAACATACTGGTTCACAGTGGATGGTGAACAATTACCGTAATCTAAAGAAAAAACTAAAGCCCAATGATGCATTAGTCGCTCTCACCGCGGCTATGCATGATAATCAGCTTTCGGGCAACCCCGTGAGCGATTGGCCAGCAATCCATAATTTTAAGTCTTTCAACTCTACGGCAAGTATGGTCGGTCATATCATGAGCTCTAATTTGGTAACAGCAAGCGCTACAGATCTAGGCCTTTTGACCCTGCAATATATGAAATGGAACAAGATACATCACCTACCTGTTGTTGATAATAATGAAAGCTTAGTTGGATTAATTACCTGGCAGCATTTAGAACAATATTGGGATCAAGTTCATGATTCGAATAATTTGATGAGTGCTCGTGAAATTATGATTACAGAAATGATTACTGTTGAAACATCAACCCCGATTAAACAGGCTATTGCTCTTATGAAAAAGCACGAAATTGGTTGCCTACCCGTATTACAGGACACACAACTGGTTGGAATAATTACTGTTAATGACGTAATTCATCTGGATAATGCCTAAAGTCCATAGTAAAGCACTAAGTCAAACAATCTCTGTTGATCGTATTATCGGAAGAGTGGATGGAACGATGCCTGGACCCTTTATGGTTTTTTTTGCTGGTATTCATGGAAATGAACCTGCAAGTGTTTTTGCGCTGCATCAGATTATTCAAGAATTAGAAAATAAACATGACGGCCTTGCGGGATCACTTATTGCCATTAGTGGTAACCTTTGGGCTCTTGAAAGATCGGTGCGTTATCACAAAGTCGATTTAAATAGAATGTGGACGACGGCCAAAATAGAGGCTCTTAAAAAAGAAGACCTTAATCCAAAAAACGAAGATGAAAAGCAACAAATTGAACTATTCGATCTGTTACAAAATCTTTTAAATACTGAAACTGGACCATTTTATTTTTTTGATCTTCATACAACTTCTAGCTCCACTATTCCATTCATTACTGTAAATGATAGCTTGCTTAACAGAGAATTTACACAGCAATACCCTGTCCCGCTTATCTTAGGTATTGAAGAATATCTTGATGGTACACTTTTAAGCTATATCAACGAATTAGGTTATGTTTCTTTTGGATTTGAGGGGGGACAGCATGATGCCCTAAGTGCTATAAAAAACCACAAGATATTTATCTATTTGTCCCTTGTTTTTTCAGGTGCTTTGAATAAAGATACGGTAGCATATGAACAATATCTTGGGTATTGGAAGTCGATTATGCCAAATCATCAAGCATTTTATGAAATTTATAGCAGATTTAAAGTAAAGGAAGAGGAACATTTTGTTATGCAACCAGATTTTTCAAATTTTCAAGCCATTGCTCAAAATGAAATTCTAGCAACGAGTAATGGAAACACTATCCATTCTAAAAAGAAGTCTATAATATTTATGCCGTTATATCAATATCAAGGTGACGATGGATATTTCCTCATAAGGAAAATACCGCCCTTTTTTCTATGGCTCTCAAGCATATTACGAAAGCACATGATTGATCGCCTCTTTGTGTTGCTTCCCGGTATAAAATGGTCTTCAGAATTGAGAGACACTATGGTGGTTAACCTTCGTATAGCCCGCCTTATTCCTAAAAAATTATTTCATCTTTTTGGATATCGAAGTAAACAAATAGATGAAAGTCACTTGTTGATTAAAAACAGGGAATATCGATCAAAAAATCATGATTATAGTAAAGAAAAATGGCACATAACAACGGCATTTAATAAATAAATCATGAAAACAAGTATCAAAATAGTATTCCTCCCGCTACTGTTCGTTTCGACAAACTCCCTTTCGCAAGAATCATCAAAAAAACTTGCCTCCAATAGCCTATATTCTTTTCAAGGATGAAGTTCATGGGTGGAGAAAAATCCCTAATAAAGTTGCCTCTAGCAAATTGGTTCACAAGGTAACTTGCTAAAAAAATGCACCTTGCTTAACAAAAACCGAACTGCATTGAAACGCAGTTTAGCTAATCTATAAAACACAATTAAGGAATTAATGTGTGTTAATCAAAAATCTATATAAGGAACTTATTATTTATGTCTACAGAAAAAAATCGGCAAATAAAAGCCAGACTACATTCTCGTAACAAAAACCGAGAACGATATGACTTAAATGCATTAACAGCTGCCGTCTCTGAATTAAAGGTTCATGTACAACCCAATTCATTTGGTGTCGATTCAGTAGATTTTTCGAATCCGATTGCGGTAAAGCTTTTAAATAAAGCGCTTCTAAGCTATTATTATGGGATAAAGTATTGGGAGTTTCCTGATGAAAACTTATGTCCGCCAATACCAGGAAGAGCAGATTATATTCACCATATAGCCGACTTGTTAAGTGAAAATTTTGACAAAATCCCGTTAGGTGATACAATTACTTGTCTGGATGTTGGTCTTGGAGCAAGTTGTATTTATCCTATCATTGGAGTCACAGAGTACGCTTGGCAGTTTATTGGGTCTGATATTGACCCAAAATCAATTGCATCTGCTCAGCATATTATCAATTCGAATCCATCGCTTTCGGCTAAAATCGAATGTAGATTACAAACAAATCCAAGTGCTATCTTTCAAGGGGTACTACGTAAAGAAGATAAAATTGATGTGACCATATGTAACCCTCCTTTTCATGCTTCTATTGAAGATGCTCAAAAGGGATCTAGGAGAAAAGTAAAGAACTTGTCAGGGGAAAAAGCAAAAAGACCTAAACTCAATTTTGCCGGGGTTAGTAATGAACTTATATATGATGGAGGGGAATATCAATTTATTCATAATATGATTTTGGAAAGTAAATCAATCTCTAAAAATTGTTTCTGGTTTACAACCCTAGTCTCAAAACAATCAAATCTTACAAAAATTTATAAATTGTTGCAAAAAGCGGGAGCTCATCAGTTCAAAACAATTCCCCTTGGAACAGGTAATAAGACAAGCCGAATTGTGGCTTGGACATTCCTTTCTACCGAAGAACAAACCGCGTGGAGAGAGACGAGATGGAACATATGATTCGCGTAACAATAGTTTCCTAGTCATTCAAAAGTGATGAAATTTACAGGTGCATGGAAAGTGCTTGTTCTCGTCATTAAAAACATAATGCAAAGTTCTTTGCGGTCGCTTTATTAAGTGGGAATTCTTGGTTATTTATTACCTTAGAGCTACAGCAGAAAAATCAACCTACTAAAAAAAACGGAGTTGACTAAAAACAATCGAATCTCATCCATTGACATTATGCGAGGTCTTACCCTCTTTTTAATGTTGTTCGTGAACGATCTGTATACACCCGGTGTTCCAAAATGGTTGGTTCATACTGCGGCGCAAGAAGATGGAATGGGCTTAGCTGATTGGGTTTTCCCCGGGTTTTTGTTTATGGTTGGCCTTTCAATTCCTTTTGCCTTTATGGCCCGGGAGAAATTAGGGCAGTCTAATATCCAACTCCTATCACATATCTTAACCAGGACCTTTAGCTTGCTCCTCATTGGTGTTTTCATCGTTAATATAGCGGATTACAATGCAGCTATCACTGGAATGAACAAGTACGCTTGGGCTATCTTAGTTTACGTCTCTATATTCCTAATCTGGAACAAATATCCAAAAGAATCAAAATTAGCATTGCTTTTTAAAGTCTTAAAACTTGTGGGGATTTTAGGCCTGATTATATTAGCCATATTGTACCGTTCTGGATCTCCAGAAAACGAAGAATGGATGAGCACAGGTTGGTGGGGAATCCTTGGTTTAATTGGTTGGGGATATTTCGTTTCAGCGCTTACTTATTTTTGGCTTAAAGACAGTGTTTGGTCCATTGTAACCGTTTGGATGTTGTTTATTCTCCTGAACATTTTAGCTCAAACATCCTACATGGATTTTCTAAACCCTATTAAACCCATATTTGGAGTTATTTTGAGCGGTACTATTCCCTCTATTGTGCTTTCCGGATTATTGATAGGGGTGCTTTTAAAGCAATACAAACAGGATTATAAACAATTTTTAAAGTACATCGTCCCCATTGGTATTGTCTGTGTGGCGCTTGCTTTTTTATTGCGAAATTGGTTTATAATTTCCAAAATTATGGGGTCGCCGTCATGGGCTATGTTGTGTAATGGCATTAGCATTTTGGTGTTTGCCTTATTGTTTTATTTACTTGACGTTAAAAAAATGCGAAAATGGAGCGCCCTTTTTCTTCCTGCAGGCCAAAACTCTTTAACAACGTATTTGGCTCCAGATATTCTCTATTACATAATTTGGGGGCTTAATCTAAATATTTTGTGGTACAAGCAAACGGAGATGCCTTGGCTGGCCGTTTCTGGTTCTATTGCTTGGGCCTTAGTAATGATAGGAATTGCTTCGTTATTGTCAAAAGCCCATATTCGACTTAAACTTTAAAACAACATGAGAAAAACACTTGTAACAATCGTCGTTTGCTGTCTAGGTATTTTAGTAAACGCGCAATATAATGATTTACCCATAAGGGGTCTAGCGATTTCCGCACCCAACAAGGAAAATGTAGATCGATTTGTGAAATTTATAAATGAGGAACTACCAAAAAGAGGAATCAATACCCTAGTACTAAGGGTCGATTATAAGTATCAATATACATCCCATCCAGAATTGGCAAGGGAAAATGGCCTTTCTCAAGCGGAGGTAAACAAAATCGTGGCCGCTTGTCAAAAGCACAGTATTGACATTGTCCCGCAAATTAACTTATTAGGTCACCAATCCTGGCACTCCAATTTAGAAATGCTACTACAAGTGTATCCGGAGTTTGACGAAACGCCGAGTGTTCAGCTACCGGAAAAATATGAGTGGCCAAACGGAGATGGCCTTTATTGCAAAAGCTATTGCCCTCTACACCCAAAAGTTCATGAGGTAGTTTTTGATTTGGTAGATGAAATCATAGCAGCCTTTCAGGCAAAAGCCTTCCATGCGGGAATGGACGAGGTGTTTTACATTGGAGAAGAAGAATGCCCTCGATGTAATGGCAGGGATAAAGCGGAGTTATTCGCGGGAGAGCTCACAAAAATAAGAAACCACTTGGCCCAAACCGATAAAAAGTTGTGGATATGGGGCGATCGTTTATTGGACGGCAAAACTACTGGACTTGGGATGTGGGAGGCAAGTATGAACAACACACACCGAGCCATTGATATGATTCCTAAGGATATTATGATATGCGACTGGCATTATGAACGTGCAGAACCCACTGCCGCTTATTTTGCATTAAAAGGATTTGATGTGGCTACTTCGTCTTGGCGCAATGGGGCTATTGCAAAAGAGCAATTGGCGCTTCTTGAAAACATTAAAAAAAATTCAAATGAAGAAACTGCAAAACATATTAAAGGAATGATGCATACCTCCTGGAGCTCTGCGTCTTCTTTTCTAGATCGGTTTTATGCTCCTCTAGAAGAAAACAAGCTAGATGATGCTGCATGTTTTAGAATGCTATTTGGGAAATGAGACTAAGTGCCTTATAAAATATCGTCAAAAATAAACAATCGTGGACCCTTCTCAATAAGCATTTGGTGTTACTATTTTACCGTTTCCTTCTTTCGAAACCTCTGAATTAATTATCCTAAAACTGATATCGCCTTTTCTATTCGGAATACCGTTTCTTCCTTACCTATCATTCCCATGATATCAAATATATGCGGACCTTTCATGTCGCCCACAAGTATTAGTCGCAAAGGGGGCATCACTTTTCCAAAAGAGAGCTCTTTTTCGCTAATCCATGATTTTATATTGGTTTCCACGGTTTCTGAAGTAAAATCGATTTGGGTTTCCAACACCTCCAATAGTTGCTTCATGATGTCTGATGTATCTTCTTTCCACTGTTTTTTAGCAGCCTTTTCATTATATGTTTCCGGCGCTATAAAGAAATAGTCACTCAGTTCCCAGAAATCAGCAACAAAAATAGCGCGCTCCTTAATCAGACCAACCACCTGCTCCACATAATGGGAAGAAAGCTTGTTGTCATTTACATTAGAACGCTGCTGAAGCTCTACAGCAAATAAACGAGCTAGTTCTACATCGTTTTTAGACTGCATGTGTTGTTGATTATACCACTTGGTTTTATCAGGGTCAAAACGCGCTCCAGATTTGTTTACACGCTCCAAAGAAAAGGTTTCTACCAGTTCGGAAAGACTAAAAAGTTCTTGCTCCGTTCCAGGATTCCATCCTAAAAGTGCCAAAAAGTTGACCACAGCCTCTGGAAAGTAACCCGCTTCTTTATATCCTACTGATTCGTTCCAGGAAAGCGGAAACACAGGAAAACCTCCTTTTTCGCCATCGCGCTTACTCAGTTTTCCCTTCCCAACTGGTTTCATAATCAACGGCAAATGGGCAAACTCCGGCGCATTCCAGCCAAAAGCATCGTACAATTGTTGGTGTAATGCTAAAGAAGGAAGCCACTCTTCGCCACGAATCACATGGGAGATTTCCATTAAATGGTCGTCTACAATATTAGCCAAATGGTAGGTAGGCATACCGTCGCTCTTAAACAACACTTTGTCATCCAAAACGTTGGATTCTATTTCCATCTTGCCTCTGACGATGTCATTCAGATAGACTTTCTCATCTTGGGGTGTTAGAAAACGGATAACATAATCCTCGCCCGAAACCAATCGTTTTTCTAGCTCTTCCGGTGTTAAGGACAGCGAGTTGTCTAATTTTAAGCGATTGTGCCAGTTGTAAATAAAGGTTTTCCCCTTGGCTTCGTGTTCTTTTCTATGAAAATCGAGTTTTTCTGAAGTATCAAAGGCATAGTATGCCTTTCCCATTTCAATTAACTCGTCGGCATAGGCCTTATATAGATGCTTCCGTTCGCTTTGGCGATAGGGTCCAAAGTTGTCCTTAGGTTTACCAGGGCTTTCATCGAAGGGAATTCCGCACCACTCCAAAGCATCCATAATATATTTTTCTGCACCTTCTACATATCTGTTTTGATCGGTATCCTCTATCCTTAAAATAAAGTCACCTCCATGTTTTTTGGCAAATAAATAATTGAACAAAGCGGTGCGAACACCACCAATATGCAAGGGTCCCGTAGGACTGGGTGCAAAACGAACACGAACTTTCTGACTCATAGCTAAAAATTGAAGTGCAAAGATAGTGTTTGCCCCACGAGTAGAAAAGCAGACCAAACTATGCGGCGAGCACCATATCTATAGAAATAAGAGGGTTCACTAATTTAAACCATACTGGCGGGATAAAAGACAATACCATGGAAGTAGGATAACCATACATCATTTGTGGGTAACTATCGTGATAGTCCAGTACCTGATATATTTTAGGTGCTTTAAAACGATGGTCGCTATGACGTGTTAATTCATACAATACGATGCCACCAACAACATGATAACTGTTCCAAGAATGCACCTCTCGCAGCCTTTCGAATCAACCAGGCGGTAATTTTTTTCGCATAAGATAACAATGCTCTATCTAGTTAACCGTTTCCAAAATCCAACAATGCCAGAGTAAAAGTCGTTAAACAGCCCCATGGGACCAAAAATTAAGAATACAATAATCAGGTAGAGGGGATGGAACAATGAATACCACTACATGTCATTTTCAAGGAAAGAAAGGGTAGACTATCCCGCTTTAATAATTGGTGTTGGACCTTCCAAGCGTCCAATATTGACGGACTGTAGCGGTAAACCAAAAGAATATACCGATTGGTTATGTCTTTCAGTAGCCGGGTCTTCAGCTGGGGCAGCATGGCCGTGGCGTCCAAAATTATGCTCAATATAAAAGTGCATATAATAAGAAGGCAGCAATAGGGCCTTTGCCAAAATTCGTTCGTGCTTTCTTTTAAAGTGGCCTAATTCGTGCGCCACATTAATGCCATTGGTTCCTAGAACAATGCCTATTGAAAGTGCTAAGCCAACCAATTTATACCTTTCATAATTGTGTGTAGAAACAGCATACAATAAATAGCCAAAAAGACCAAATACTAAAGGAACGTTGAATTAGAGCATCCAATCGAACAATTTGTCTCTTTTTTTTCTCCCGTTCTTCCCCTTACAAATTACTAGTGTCCTGCGGCAAGAGCAGTTCTAGAATTGGGATGATGACAAAAGCGTAAAACAAGGTAAAAAAGCTCCAGTATTCCTTAAAATAGAAACTTAGTGCGGTGGAGATAGGTAATGTTAACGCCGCAATATATTTTAAATCCTTCATCTAGTCGCTTTTAACACTATTTTCTAATTGAAAAATTCAAGAAGAAGTATCTTGGTATTAAATATAATTGGAATTGCGTATTTATAATAACATACTGGATAAACTTAACGAGTTCATTCGTAAACATTATACCCAAAAACTCATTAAGGGCGTTCTATTGTTCTTAGCTTTTGGCATACTGTTCTTTCTAGTAGTTATGGGCATAGAATTTGCGCTTTGGCTGAATTCTACAGGGCGATTACTATTATTGCTTCTGTTTTTAACCACAGAAGTGTTTTTACTTTTTACCTACATTCTTACGCCGCTTTTTTATCTTTTTAAAGTAAAAAAGGGGATTACACCAAAAGATGCCGCGGTGCTCATTGGAAGACACTTTCCAAGCGTTGGGGACAAGCTGTATAATTTACTAGATCTTGCGGAAGATCCTAAAAAATCGGAACTATTGCTTGCTAGTATAGAACAGCGTTCAGAACAATTGGACCCTATTCCATTTTCAAATGCCATTACGTACAACGACGCGTTGCGTTATGGAAAATATATGCTTATTCCGCTGTTTATCATTGGTTTGCTCTGGGTTTCTGGGAATTGGAGTTCCTTTTTTGGCTCGTATGAACGCGTAGTTAACTACGATATGGCTTACGAACCGCCAGCTCCTTTCCGGTTTGAACTTTTATCAAAAGACCTGAGGGTCATGGAAAACGAACCTTTTACTTTTCAGGTAAGCACAACGGGGTCTATTAAGCCTGAAAATGTATTTGTTCGACTGGACGGAAAAGAACTGCTGTTGCAGGAAGAAAACGGCACGTATCAATACACCCTTTCACCTCCTATACACACATCATCATTTAGTTTTAGAGGTAATGACGTGCGTTCTCCGGAATATGAGTTGACTAGCTTAAAAGCACCAGCTATTGTGGATTTCAACATCAATCTGCAATATCCAGCATATTTAAACAAACGAAACGAAACCCTTAAAAGCACGGGAAATGCACAAATACCAGAGGGAACACGTGTAACGTGGGAAATAACGGGGCAGGATACGGAACAAATAAAGTTGAAAACCCAAGATACTGTGGTCCCTTTCGTAAAACTGAATAATGCGTTTGAATTATCTAAGCGTATATATGCGGATATGGAATATCAATTAACCACATCCAACAGCAATGTAACCGACTATGAAAAACTGGATTATACATTTAAAGTACTAAAGGACGGTTATCCCGCTATAGCGGTTGCACAAGTTATGGATTCGCTAAACCCAAACATTTCTTACTATTCTGGAGAAGCATCCGATGATTATGGTATTTCTAGTATTGACCTTGTATACTATGACAAAGTAAATAAAGCGTCTAAATCTCGAATTTCTATCGCTAAGGGAAATGGAAATTTTAACCAATTCTATTATACTTTTCCTTCTGGATTGGCCTTAGACGCCGGTAAAGACTATGAATTTTACTTTTTAGTGACCGATAATGATGGTATTCGTAATGGAAAAAGCACTAAAAGCCAGGTGTTTAGCCAGCTCATTTTTGACGACAATCAATTGAAAAACAGAGAGTTAGAGTCGCAGCAAAGCTTAATAAACAACTTAGACAAATCTCTGAAAGAGGCTAAAAAACAAAAGGATGCCCTCAAGGAGCTTAACACCCAGCAAAAGGAGAAGAATAGCCTAAATTTCAATGACAAGAACCAAGTAAAAGATTTTCTAAAAAAACAAGAGCGACAAGAGCAGCTCATGCAAAAATTTAGCAAAGAACTTAAGGAAAACTTAAGCAAGGGCGCTACCGATGACAAAATGAACCAGCTCTTACAGGAACGTTTGGAGCGCCAAGAAATAGAAGCGAAAAAGAATGAAAAGTTGCTGGAAGAATTGAATAAAATAGCAGATAAAATAAATAAGGAAGAACTCAAGAAAAAACTAGAAGAGCTAGGTAAAAAACAACAAAATTCTCAACGCAGTCTAGAGCAATTAGTAGAGCTGACCAAACGATATTATGTCACGGAAAAAGCTGCCCAGTTAGCCAAAGATTTAGAAAAATTAGCAGAACAACAAGAACTGCTTTCAGCGCTTAAAATTAGTCAAGATTTATCTGAAGCGGAACAGAAAAAGTTAAACACCAAATTTGGGGAGTTAGCTAAGGACCTTGAAGAACTACAAAAGGATAATGAGGACCTTAAAAAACCCTTGGGTTTAAAAATTAGCGAAACAAAAAAGGATGGCATAAAAGAGAATCAAGAAAAAGCCCTAGAAGAGATTAAAAAACACCAGGAAAACGAACAGGTTTCCGATATGGAAAAGATGGGAAAAAACAGTTCTAGCGCGAAAAAGAATCAGAAATCTGCTGCTCAAAAAATGAAGGAAATGAGTGAAGAACTCAGTGAATCTTCCGCTGGCGGAGGCGGAAGCTCTTCCGTGGCTGAGGATGCAGAAATGCTGCGTCAGATTTTAGATAACCTTATAATCTTCTCATTTAAACAAGAAGCTCTATTTGACAAACTTACTGCTCAGGACCCAGAAGATGCGTCCCAATATGGAACTACCGTTAGAGGTCAAAAGGAATTAAGGGGACTTTTTGAGCATGTGGATGATAGCCTTTTTAGTCTCTCATTGCGACAAGCAGAACTTTCTGAATTTGTTAACGAACAGATTACCGAAGTCTATTACAATATAGATAAGTCCCTTGAAAGTATGGCCGACGGAAAAATGTACCAAGGAGTAGCTAATCAAAAATATGTGCTTACCGCTTCTAATAGTTTGGCTGACTTTTTAGCCAAAGTCCTGGAAAACATGAACGACAGCATGCAACCTGGAAAAGGCGATGGCGATGGACAACAGGATTTTCAATTACCGGATATCATTGAAGGGCAGCAGTCTTTAGGTGAAAAAATGGGGAAACAAGGAGAAAAAGGAAAGCAAGGGCAAAAAGGAAATGAGGGTAAAGAAGGCCAAGGCGGACAACAAGGCAAAGAGGGCCAAGGAGGTAAGCAGGGGGAGAAAGGAAAAGAGGGCCAAGGCAAAAACGGGAAAGAAGGTTCGGGAAAGGGTGAAGGCGGGAAAGAAGGTGAAGGAGAAAATGGACAGGAGGGTAAAGGCAGCGGTCAAGGAAATGGTCAAGGAGAAAATGGCGGACAAGGTCAAGGCATGTCCGAAGCGGAGTTACAAGAAATTTATGAGATTTATCAAGAGCAACAACGAATCCGTCAAGAATTAGAAAAGCAATTGGATAACATGCTCAATTCTGGGGATCGAAAACTAGGGGAGAAGTTGGTTCGACAAATGGAAGATTTTGAAAATGACCTCTTGGAAAATGGCATAACACAGCGCACAATTAGCAAAGCGAACACCATACAGTACGAGCTTTTAAAATTAGAAAACGCAGCCTTAAAGCAAGGAAAAAAATCAGAACGAGAGAGTAGTACCAATCAAAAAGATTTTACCAATCCTATTACTACTAAACCCTCATTATTAGATAATTATCGTAATGAAGTGGAGATTTTAAATCGACAAGCCTTACCTTTGCGCCAAAATTTTCAAAACAAAGTAAAAGCGTATTTCAAGGGCGATGACTGATTTTCATTACGAGACAAATTTCAAATTAGAGACCGAAAGCAAACACCTTGCTTGGGTACACAATGTATGTGCGTCTGAGGCGTATACCGCAGGGGATGTAAACTACATATTTTGTGATGATGAGTATTTAGTAAAGATCAACCAAACCTACCTAAAACATAATGACTATACAGACATTATTACATTTGATTATACGGTAGGGAAAGTTCTTTCTGGAGATATTTATATTTCTATAGAACGGGTTAAAGAGAATAGTATATTATTTGGAGTTTCTTTAGGAGAGGAAGTGTTGCGCGTAATGGCTCATGGAGTTCTGCACCTAATGGGGTACAAGGATAAAAAAGATACTCAAATAGCAGAAATGCGCGCTAAAGAAGAAGAAAAAATTAAAATGTTCCACGTGGAACAATAGAAAGCTATGTTTGGAGATATATATGATGTTATAGTAGTAGGTGGTGGTCATGCTGGCGCAGAAGCTGCCGCAGCAGCAGCTAACATGGGCTCAAAAACTTTGTTGGTGACTATGAATTTGCAAAACATTGGACAAATGTCTTGCAATCCCGCCATGGGAGGAATAGCTAAGGGCCAAATCGTCCGCGAAATAGACGCACTAGGCGGATATAGCGGAATAATAACCGACAAGTCCGCAATACAATTTAAGATGCTCAATAAATCTAAGGGGCCCGCAATGTGGAGCCCAAGAGCTCAAAGCGATCGAATGCGTTTCGCTGAAGAATGGCGTCTTGCCTTGGAACGTACTCCAAACGTAGACTTTTATCAAGAAATGGTCTCTGGATTAATTGTTGAAAACAACACCGTTATTGGTGTCCGAACCTCTTTGGGAATAGATATCAAAGCGAAAAGCGTTGTGCTCACAAACGGTACATTTTTAAACGGTCTTATTCATATTGGAGAAAAACAATTTGGTGGTGGCAGGGCTGGTGAAAGAGCCGCAACTGGTATTACAGAGCAACTTACTTCCTTCGGTTTTGAAAGTGGACGTATGAAAACAGGAACACCCCCCAGAGTAGATGGTAGGTCTCTTGATTACTCCAAAATGATCATTCAACCAGGAGATACTCAACCTGAAAAATTTTCATATACCAACACCTCAGTTCTTAAAACACAACGAGATTGTCATATGACTCATACTAGCGCATTGGTGCATGACCTACTCCGCGAAGGATTTGATAGATCCCCAATGTTCAATGGTAGAATCCAAAGTATTGGTCCTCGTTACTGTCCTTCCATCGAAGACAAAATCAACCGTTTCGCAGATAAGGACAGCCATCAAATGTTTATAGAGCCAGAAGGTTGGAACACTATAGAAGTGTATGTCAACGGCTTTTCAACTTCCCTGCCCGAAGATGTTCAATTCAAAGCCTTACGCTCTGTGGTGGGCTTTGAAGCGGTTAAGTTCTTTAGAGCTGGATACGCCATAGAATATGATTACTTTCCGCCGACTCAATTAAAGCACACCCTAGAAACTAAAAACATTGAAAACTTGTATTTCGCTGGACAAATAAACGGTACCACTGGATATGAGGAAGCTGCTTCCCAAGGATTAATGGCTGGAATAAACGCGCATTTAAAAATCAACGAACAAGAACCCTTTATCTTAAAACGTGATGAAGCCTACATAGGAGTACTCATTGACGATTTAATAACAAAAGGGACAGAAGAACCCTATCGCATGTTCACCTCTAGAGCTGAATATCGGACCTTACTTCGACAAGATAACGCAGATTTACGATTGACTCCCATGGGACACAAAATAGGTTTAGCTTCTGACGAGCGATTGAAGCGTATGGAAGAAAAGTTGTCAAAATCCAACGCATTTGTCACATTCTTTAAAGAAACTAGCGTGTTGCCAAAAGATATAAACCCCATTTTAGAAGACGTTGGTTCGGCTTTAGTCAAACAATCCGATAAAATGTTTAAAGCTTTTTCTAGACCCAAGGTTACTATGGAACATATGCTGGGTCTAGCTCCTGTAGCATCATTCGTTGCAGCACAAAATATAGATAGTGAGGTCTTGGAACAGACCGAAGTACAAGTTAAATATGCAGGTTATATTGCTAAAGAAAGGGTGAATGCTGATAAACTTCACCGCTTAGAGTCCGTTAAAATTCCACTAGGTTTTAATTATTCACCACTAAACTCCCTTTCGTTTGAGGCACGAGAAAAACTTACGGCAGTGCAACCCGTTACCATTTCCCAGGCCTCCAGAATAAGCGGCGTAACTCCAAGTGATATTAGTGTGCTATTGGTTTATCTTGGCAGGTAAGCTCCATTGTTCCACGTGGAACAATTTTATAATTATCGGCGCCTATCCCTGTTTGTGAAATTTACAAGTTTCCAAGCGCACCCTTAACCGGACATAAAATTGTTTTACAATTCAACTGCCCAACGTTACTAAACTCTCCGTTATCTTTGGATACGTATAAGAAAAATGAAATGAAACAGTATATAGAAACCGTTGATTATTTTTATACTCAAGAAAAATTTATCCTGCTTTATGACGAGAATTTGGACATGTTGGTTACCACTCCTTTACCAAAACATCCAGAGAACTATTATCAAAGTGCCTCCTACATATCCCATTCCGATCAATCTAAAACCTTAATTGATAAAATTTATCTGCTTATTAAGACCTATAGCCTTAAGCGAAAAGTTCGGCTTCTAACTAAATTATATCCTAAAAGAGGAAAAGTATTAGATATCGGTGCAGGGACAGGTGAATTTCTTCTGGCAGCCAAGAATAAAAATTGGGAGGTAACTGGAGTGGAACCAAACCAATTGGCAACAAAAAATGCACTATCTAAAGGCATAGCACTATATCCGGACTTAAACAGTCTTGAAAATGAACTTTTTGATATTATAACGCTATGGCACGTGCTAGAACATTTGCCTGACCTTGAGAATCAAATACAAAAAATAGTTAATCTTGTTACTAATAAAGGGGTTCTTATTATCGCAGTTCCCAACTACAAGTCTTTTGATGCTCAAAAATATAAAAACTATTGGGCCGCCTATGACGTACCTCGGCATTTGTCTCACTTTTCTAAAACCTCTATCATCAAACTTTTCCAACCACATGGTTTTGAATTGACTCAAGTTAAACCCATGTGGTTCGATTCGTTCTATGTATCCCTTTTGTCCGAAAAATACAAAGCGGGTAAAAACAGATATATTCCTGCCTTTTGTAACGGTTTATATTCAAACATTAAAGGTCTCTTTTCTAAAGAGTACTCTTCCCATATATACGTGCTCAAAAAACGCTAATCAACCCTCCAAGGCATTTTAATAGCCTAATTATGCTCTGATGTGATGTATAAGATAAAAAACAAAATAATTACACACGACTCCTTATATTAAGCCTATGATTATAAGCGATATCTATAATGTAAACCAAAACTATTGCTAAAAATTATACCTACCCGTTTTCATTCAAACCCCTTATTGCGCTACTTCACATAAATTCACAAAATAGTAAGCCTGTATAAAAAGCTTTGTTATTTTTGCACAACCGTAAAATGAAAAAAATGAAAAAAATTATCCTTGGCGTAACATTGTTAGCAATCGCCTCCTGTACACAAGAAAAAATTGGTTACGTTGATAACGTTCAATTAATGGATGAATATCAAGAAAAAATTGATGTCGAAGCAGAATTTAAAATCAAAACTGATGCACTAGGAAAAAAAAGAGACAGTATCTCTCAAGCATTTCAAATCGAAGCTCAGGCATTCCAGGTTAAAGCGCAAAGCATGCCGCCAGAGAAAGCACAAGAAGAATATGCTGTCTTCCAACAAAAAGGTCAGTTCATGGGACAGCAACTGCAACAAGAAGATCAACAGCTTCAAGCAGAAGGTCAAGTACAGATGGATAGCATCATTAGCCACGTAAAAAGAGAAATTGCAACTTTTGGTGAAACCAACGGTTACAGCTATATTCTAGGTGGTGGTGAAGGCGGTAGCGTTTTATATGGTAAAGAAGCTAACGACCTTACTGAACAAGTAGTTGCTATATTGAACGAACAATACAAACAATAACCGATTATTATACAGAAAAAAGCCGGCACTATTGCCGGCTTTTTTATTCTCTAATCCCTTCTATTTTCTCTAACCCCTTCTCAATACTAAATTGATCCTTAGGTAAAAATCCCTTCACAATTAGCACCACGCCACATATAACTAAAATAATACCTATTCCCTTCTTTACCAGACGAATACGTTCATATGTAAGCTTTCTTTTTAGTTGTTTTGCTAACAATATTTTAAATAAATCCATTACAAAATACGCCCCTAACATTGTTCCGAAAAATACCCTAATTCGTACTGGTTCATTGTTTAAACTAGGACCTACGATTATAATCACCCCAAGCCAGAATACCAGTACTCCAATATTTATAAAGTTTAATAAAAACCCTTTTACCAAGAGTCCCAGATAATCCCCTTTAGTTGCCCTAATCGGAGCCTTAATCATGTTCTTTGCGCCTTGCTTAAAGAAAGTAGTAACACCGTATACAAGAAGAATTGCACCTCCAAATACGTACAGACCTGGTTGATTGCTTAAGTTTTCCAACAACTGATAACTACTGAAGTATGCAGCTACTATAAATAAGGTGTCAGCAATTATTACTCCGATATTGAAACTCAACGCAGCTCTAAACCCTTTAATAGCACTTGTCTCTAGCAGTACAAAGAACACGGGGCCAATCATAAAGCTTAACAAAAAGCCTAAAGGTATTGCCGCTTGTATATCTTCAAACATGGTTTACTACATTCTTTTGATACTGCCGCCGAAAACAGTTTTCTCGTCCAACTTTGGTGGATTCCCATATATTAATACTTCACCACCAGCTTTCACACTAGCTTTTACATAATCTCTCGCATATATTTCTGCTCTACTACCCGCATTAACGTTAATGGTAGAAAAATTAGTTTTAAAGTTCTTACCCTCATAGATGCCTCCTGTATTAATTTGAACATCCTGAAAATTTGAAGTGCCATTCGTTTCAATTACGCCTCCAGATACTGATTTAATAAGCATTTGTTCAACTTCAGCAAGTACTATTAGCTCTCCTCCCTCTTGTGCTTTAAGTTCTAAAATGTCCTGCTTAATCATTTCCTTACATGTAATTCTTGCATCTTCATTAACGTCTATTACTACAATTTTTCCCGCATAATAGATATCCACAAAGGTTTTATAACCACTAAAAATTTTACCGATTTGCATTCTTACCTTAAGAACACCTTCATTATTTACTATAGCTACTTTGTCCGTGTTCTCTCCTGTGATTACAGCTTTATTTTCCGTGGATTTTATTAAATTAATAGATAATCCATCAAATCCCTTAAGCTCTTGAAAATTTTCCAAGTCCTTAGTAACCTTGTTATCTTGTCCAGTTACTATATGTAATCCCAAAAGAAACAAGGCAATAATATAATGTTTCATTTTGATTGTTTTATAACGCTAACTAAAAACTTTTTTAATTAACAATAGTAGTATACCCTATAGGTATTACTATACTCATAATAAACCCATGAATCAAAATCCATTCCAAAAAGACCTATTCATTTTTACCAATAAGCGCAAAGTCTAAATGTCGTTTTATTAAATCGGTATTCTTAACCATAACAATAACTTCGTCTCCAAGCTGATATGTTTTTTTGGTTCGTTCCCCAACAATGGCATACTGCTTGTCGTCAAAGATATAATAATCTCCTTTGATGTCCCTGATACGCACCATACCCTCACATTTATTTTCTACGATTTCCACATACACACCCCATTCTGTAACACCACTAATAACTCCAACAAACTCTTTATCCTCATGATCCTGCATAAATTTAATCTGCATGTATTTTATAGAATCACGCTCTGCACTCGATGCTAGACCCTCCATTTCTGAAGAATGCTTACATTTTTCTTCAAAAACTTCTTCCTTAGCACTAGCACCACCATCAAGATAATGTTGTAATAACCTATGAACCATTACATCCGGATACCTACGAATAGGTGAAGTAAAATGACTATAATAATCAAAAGCTAAACCGTAATGACCAATATTATTTACCGTGTATACCGCCTTACTCATACTACGTATAGCAAGAGTATCCACTAGATTTTGTTCTTTTTTACCTTTTACATCTTCTAATAACTTATTTAAAGAAGCGCTGATAGATTTTTTATCTTTGAAGTCCAACTTGTGTCCAAAGCGAGAAACTATTCCATTAAGGGCAATTAGTTTATCCTCATTTGGATCATCATGTATTCTATATACAAATGTCTTTTTTGGTTTTTGTTTTCCTATAAACTCGGCTACTTTTCTATTGGCCAATAACATGAATTCTTCTATCAGCTTATTAGCATCTTTCGCCTCCTTAAAATAAACACTAACCGGCTCGTTTTCTTGGTTTAGATTAAATCTAACCTCTACTTTATCAAAAGAAATAGCACCCTCATCCATACGTTTACTACGCATGATTTTTGCCAAGCTATTCATGGTTAAGGTGGCTTCAACTACTTCACCATTTACTTTATACTCAGTATCCCTAATACTTATATCCTCAGGAATACTACCATTACCCGTTTCTATAATATGTTGTGCTTCTTCGTACGCAAAACGCTCATTAGAATTTATAACCGTTCTCCCGTACCATTGATTCACTACATTGGTTTTTTTATCCAATTCAAAAATTGCAGAAAAGGTATATTTTTCCTCATTAGGCCTTAATGAACAAGCATTGTTAGATAATACTTCTGGTAACATTGGTACTACGCGATCTACTAGATAAACCGAAGTTGCTCTTTCATAAGCTTCATCATCTAAAATAGTATCCTCTTTAAGGTAATGGGAAACATCTGCAATATGAATTCCTATTTCGTAGTTGCCATTTTCAAGTGTTTGAAAAGATAGTGCATCATCAAAATCCTTTGCATCTTTTGGATCAATAGTAAAGGTTAATACGTCTCGCATATCCCTTCTTTTTTTGATTTCTTCAGCTTTTATACTTGTATCCAACTCGTCTGCAAACCGTTCCACTTCTACAGGAAATTCGTATGGAAGACCATACTCGGCTAATATGGAATGTATTTCTGTATTATGTTCGCCAGGCTTACCTAATACCTCTGTAACTTTACCAAAAGGAGAGCCAACATCCGTTGGCCAATCCGTCATTTCAACAATAACTTTATCACCGTTTTCAGCGCCTTCCAACTTATCATTAGACACAAAAATATCTGTATACATTCTAAAGTCTGTAGGTCTAACAAAAGCAAATGTTTTTTGCATATCCACAATACCAACAAAAGTAGTTTTGTGGCGTTCTATAATTTTATGTACTTCACCCTCTAGTTTTTTACCATTTTTTCTAGGGTAAATAAACACCTCTACAATATCTTTATGAAAGGCCTTATTTATTTTATTATTAGGGACAAAAACGTCATCGTCTATACCCTCAATAACTATATATGCATTACCTCTACCTGTTATATCTACTTTACCTTGGTGATATGTTTTTGTATCCTCTAATACCTGGTAATTTCCTCTATCTACCTCCTGTATACGTTTCTTCTCTTTTAATTGTACTAATCGTTTTATTAGGGTATTTCTATCCTGTGTATCAGTAATACCTATTTTTGCTGCAATCTGTTTGTAATTAAAACTTTGGCTCGGTTCCTTTTCTAAAACCGTAAAAATACCTTTGGTAATTTCGTTTGTTTTATGATTTCTCGCCTTCTTATTTCTATTCGACATTAAAATTCTTATTTGTTGGAAAATTACGAATTATATTCCACTACTATTGTTCTCTAATTTTAAGCTTATTCTCTAATTTTAAAGCTTATCAACAGTAATATAATATTATTTCATTTTTTTTAATTTTTAAATAAATTATTGATGGTTATTATAGTGTGTTAATAGCAGCTATAACTAAATACCTGTTTCCTTGATTATATGAGATACTAATACTTGTTCACAGGCTATTAGTAGTAAGATAGTTTGATAATCAGAATATTAAATTAGTTATCAGTTGTGGTTGATAACCTGTTTGAACATAAAAATATTAATAAGTTTACTTAAAATTTATGTTCATTAGGTAGAAAATTATCTTTAAAAGTACATGACTAATTCTAATAGTATTTTTATTTTATTACGGAATATAAATGTAAGCAGAATAGAAACTTAAAGAACAAACTTTAAATTCCTTAGTTATTAACAGTTATACACACACTTAACCTATACTTTAACATACTAATCAACAACGTTTAAAATTCATAATTAAAATAATGTTGTGAAAAAGCGTTTTCTTGTGGTGAACTACTGGAAATCGTACATTTGTTACTAGATACCCCATCTTAACTAACTAACGAGTTACAATATGAAAATAGCTATTGGTAACGATCATGCAGGTACTGAATATAAATTAGCTGTCATAGGTCTTTTAAAATCCATGGACATTGAAATTATAAACTATGGTACTGATGGATCAGATAGTGTAGATTATCCAGATTTTATTCATCCTGTTGCAAAGGATGTGGAAGAAGGAAATGTAGATTATGGTATCATTATATGTGGCAGTGGTAATGGAGCTTCCATGACAGCTAATAAACATCAAAAAGTACGCGCAGCACTTTGCTGGACTAAGGAAATTGTAGAATTAGGAAGGTCTCATAATGATGCTAATATTCTTAGTCTACCAGCTAGGTTTATTTCTATGCCTCAAGCTTTGGAGATGGTACATACATTCTTAAATACTTCTTTTGAAGGCGGCAGACATGAAAGGCGTATAGAAAAGATGCCTTGTTAATAGGATACATACGTTCAAATCCAGAACCTATACTAATAGATGTAAATTTGATTACAACTCCTTAATTTACAAACACAATTTTTTACACGTACTTGCAAGTGGTCTTTGTAAATATAGGAACCTGGTTGCAACCTAATAACCCTAGTTTTATTTAAAAATATGGGACACACGCATAAAGGTAAAAACAGCCAACACGCACATCTAGATTTAAAAGGTAGAAATCTTATCATTTCTATTTTATTAAATATAGGTATAACCGTGGCTCAGGTTATAGGAGGACTGCTATCAGGAAGTCTTTCCTTGTTATCAGATGCACTTCATAATTTTAGTGATGTCCTTTCACTTATTATCAGCTATATAGCTACGGTAATTTCAAAAAAAGAAGCATCTACCAATAAAACATTTGGCTATAAACGAGCAGAAATCATTGCCGCCTTTGTAAATGCAGCATCCTTGATTATAGTAGCTATTATATTGATAAAAGAGGCTGTAGAACGCTTTTATAATCCTCAGGAAGTAGAGTCAGATTTAGTTATTTGGTTATCTATAGTAGCTATTGCTGGTAATGGTTTTAGCGTATTGTTATTAAAGAAAGATGCCAATAGTAAAATGAATATGAAATCTGTCTACCTACATTTATTAACAGATATGATGGCTTCCGTAGCTGTATTAATAGGAGGTTTATTAATGATGTTCTTTAAGTGGTATTGGGTAGATCCTATTTTAACTTTTGCTATAGCTATTTACCTGATATTTATGGGGTATGATCTTTTAAAGGAATCCACAAGGGTACTTATGTTGTTCACACCAAACAGTATTGAGGTTCAAAAAATAGTGGAAAGCATAAAGAAAATAGAACCCATAAAGAACGTACACCATGTTCATATTTGGCAATTAAACGAGGACGAAGTACATTTAGAGGCGCATATAGATTTTAACGAAGATATACGGTTGTCTCGTTTTGACACCATTTTAGAAGAAATAGAAAAGGAGCTTTATCACAACTACGGTATTAATCACGTAAATATCCAACCAGAATTTGGAAAATGTGATAGCAAACAAATAATTGTACAGGATTAGTCATGAACATTACAGTAAAAGAATTTAAGGAGCTTAGCACCATTGAACTTTATAATATTTTACAACTACGAAGCGATATTTTTGTGGTGGAACAGGATTGTGTATACCAAGATCTTGACGGTAAAGACCAACATGCATTACATGTGATAGGAACTAAAAATAATAAGGTAGTAGCATATACCCGGATTTTTGGACCAGGTACTTATTATGATAATGCTAGTATAGGTAGGGTTGTGGTAGCTAAAGAAGAAAGACGTTACGGTTACGGAAAGGTAATTATGGAAGCTTCTATAAAGGCAGTTAACGAACGATTGAAAGAAGATGTTATAAAAATATCTGCCCAGGTATATCTTAAGAATTTTTACAACGGACTAGGGTTTAAAGAATTTGGAGAAGGATATTTTGAAGATGGGATACCACATATAGGAATGATTAAGAAATAAAAAATGGGACAATGTGCCCCATTTTTATGTAATATATATCTTGTTTATATACGTATTGGTGTTTTGTTACTTAGATTGATATCCTCTAACATCATATCTGTAAATTTATAGTGTCCTCTTGTTGTAATAATACGAAAGCGATTGGACCTCATTCGGCTTAAAGCGTCTAAGAACAACCATTTTGATTTTAATAAACTAGGTTTTTCAGATTTAAGACTGATATCAAAAAAATATTTTCTTCCATTTTTCATGGCTACGATATCGGGTGTTATTTTTGTTTCAGCTCCCTTACGCGTGTAAGATTTTGGCGTTTCATAACCTTCCATATCTGCTTTTATATTTTCAAAACCAGTGGCTTCCAAATGATGTATTGACTTCTCTAAAAACTCTACATTTTCTGATTTATCTACTTGTACCATAACTAGTAAAGTAGTGAAAAAATTCAACAAAACAAATAATAAGTACTGATTAACAGCAACTTAACCTATTATGTTTTTTTCTATGTTGGCTTATGAAGGATTAATGTATGTGGATATAGGTGCAAAAACGTTTAATTAGACCACACGGTCGGATTTAAAGATAGCGTTCTGTTATTAAAACAATTAGAAGTAAGACGAACAACGCACTATCACTATAAACAGCACTATTACAGCTAAAAATACTGCAATAATCAGAAGGGAGAGACCAACAGGTCTAAAACTTCAATTTAAATTAAGTGTTTCGCTTAAAAATATAGAGACACCCTTCTGTTCTTCTAGTATTTTCAATCAAAGACCCATCCTTTCTTTATATAGGAAATCTCAAAAGCGAAAGCTGCTCGTTTAAATAATCCAGTTGTGCTTTATCATCTGCCCTGTACTGTTTGCTTGTGTCTTCATGAGTAAAAAACAACTATACCTGCAAACGAATTCCTCTTGTCGTGCTGTCTTTCAAAAGTATAGCAAAGGAGATGGTTAGTTGCTCCTCTTTTTTAAGACCGTCTTTAAACGTACTTTAAAGTGCCAATTAATCAAGAATTTATCTTTTTATAAAGGGCTTTTCCAATCTTTTCAACCACTCCAACAACTAGCGCATTCCCCATAAAAAACGCACGCTTAGTGTCGCCTATACCTTTCAAATGCGTGTGGTTGTCCGGGAACATGTTTAAGCGTTCCAGTTCTATTGGGGTAAGTCTACGTAGGCCTTTTTTGGATTGAACTACATGTTTAAATCTGGACGGACTTTTACCACCTTCCCCGGTAATAATGGTTCTGGAGGTATTGTCCAGCGCATCAGGAAAAATCATTCGACCTTCACTATAGTTATAACTAAATCCGCTTTTGGCGGTACGTAGTTCCTTTTTTGCACCTTTTAAATAGTCCCATTTAGCATAGTCGTCCGGTGAAATATGAAACTCATCTGGCACTACTTTGGTTACAAGAATATCTTTAAGTACCGTGCGTTTTCCATCATAAACTGCTACAGTTTTTTTTGTAACCACATTGCCTTTAATAAAAACGCCGCTATTTTCAAAGGGTGATAATTTTCCTCCAATATTAAAGGTTTCTGATAGTGCTACTAAATCATCCGTTATGGAGAAGGAATTTTCTTTAGCGGAAGCCGATGCAATAGGAAAAGCACTTGCCATGGTTCCTTTTTCGTGAATCCATTCTGACGCACTGGTAACCAGTAGTTTTTTATATAGGGGTGTAGATTTATGATATCCGATAAAAAATACCCGCCTACGTCGTTGTGGCATTCCATATTCCGCAGCGTTGATGACCCGCCACTCTACAGCATAATCCAAATCGTTTAAACTTTTTAGCATAATTGCGAAATCACGCCCACGTTGATTGGAAGGTGACTTTAACAAACGATCTACATTTTCCAAAAAAAGATATTTTGGAGGAGTTGCCTTTTCGGAAAGTATACGATGAATACTCCACCAAAGCACTCCCTTTTTTCCAATAAGCCCTTTGGAATTCTGTAGTGTGGTAGCTACGGAGTAGTCTTGGCAAGGAAATCCTCCTACTAGCATATCGGCATCCGGGATAACATCAGTAGACACTTCTGAAATATCTGAATTGCTATGGTTTTTAGAGCCGAACCTTGCTTCATAGACCATGGATGCATGTTGAGCTTTTGTACTAGGCTCCCATTGGTTGCTCCATACTATATCGTAATTTTTCGCTTGCTCCAACCCCAACCTAAAACCACCTACGCCTGCAAAAAGCTCTATAACTTTGAGTTTATTCATGAGGTGCTAAAATAAGGAATTTTTAAGGCGGGATCAAAATCATAAAACTGATAAGTAGCGGGTATTACGTATTTTTACATAAAACAGAAACTATGCGTCTTAAATTCAGTTATGTAGTTCTTTTTGCCTTAGTATGCATTGGCTGTAAATCCGAAACTCCTTCGGAGAACCTTGCTCAAAAATACATAGACAGACTACAAACGAAATTTGCACCAGATAAAAGAGTAGCGGTCTACAAAATAGAGGCCACGAAGCGGGGAGACTCCTATATTCTAAAAGGGGAGACTGACCAGCCAAAAGGATTACAAGCGCTCATAGATTCTTTGTCTGCCAACACTATTTCCTTTGTGGATAGCGTGGACGTTTTGCCTTCAGCTGAACTAGGTAACAATACACATGCGTTTATAACCATATCTGTGGCCAACCTTAGAAGCAACCCAAAGCACAGTGCGGAATTAGCCACACAGGCAACCTTAGGAACCCCGGTAAAACTATTGAAGAAGCAGGGCGGCTGGTATTATATACAGACACCAGACAATTACTTGGCGTGGGTAGATGCTGGTGGCATAAATCTGTGTACTGAAGGAGACATAAAGAATTGGCAAGCTACTGACAAGGTAATTTACACTAAAACGTACGGACATTGTTATTTGGGACCAGACAAGGAACAGGTAGTATCTGATATGGTCGCTGGTAATATTCTTGTGGTGCTGAAGTATGCGACTAAGTTTTATATTGTCCAGTTTCCAGACGGACGCGAAGCATATATAGACCGTGATGAAGCCGAAGAATATGACACATGGTTAACTGGTTTAGACTTTAGTTCTGAAGCCTTGGTGGCCACTTCAAAACAACTAGTGGGTGTTCCGTACCTATGGGGTGGAACCTCTACCAAGGGAATGGACTGTAGCGGTTTTACCAAGACGATCTATTTTTTAAACGGTATGATTATACCACGAGACGCTTCACAGCAAGTACACACAGGAAAATCTATTGATGACAAAGGCAACTTTGATTCCTTGGAAGCTGGGGACCTATTGTTTTTTGGTAAAGAAGCAACGGACACCACTACGGAAAAGGTGGTGCATGTTGGCATGTGGATTGGAAATAATGAATTCATCCATGCCTCTGATATGGTTAGAGTAAGTAGTGTTGATAAAGAAGCCAAGAATTATGATGAATATAACGTCAACAGGTATCTACGCACCAAACGGATCCGCAACCAAAAAGACAAAGCTTTAATCAACCTTCAGCGTAGTTTTCGCTTTAATGCCTCTAAGTGATAGCCTGCTGCGGATTTCTGTTATAAACTAAAAACAATTCCTTTACGGGCTACTTTAAAACCATTCGCCAAAACCTTTTTTGTTTGCGGACTATCTTTTCGTAAAAGAGGATTGGTGTGATTAAAATGAATGAAATGCACTTTAGCTTTCTGCGTCTTGTTTAGGTTTTTTAAAAGCGCCATACTTTCAATTACAAACGGATGTGGTATTTGGGAAATATCCCTAGCGTTCAGTTCCTCCCCGTCGAAAAAGGTAGCGTCAATAAAAGCAAAATCTACGGTTGCTATTTCAGTTTCAATATCTATTTCCCACTTTTCCCATTTATCAATATCGGGAATGAACAAGGCGCTCTTATTAGGTCCTATGATTCTATAACCCACGGTTTCGGAAAACTCGTCCCTATGTGGCACTTTTAATGGAACCACACTAATATTAGATGAAACGGGTATGGTAACAGCATTTGTTATAGGTATAATTTTTATATTTCTCGAACTGATTAATTGGCTCCAGGGTCCATTTTTTTCTAAAAAGGAAGCCATATTGGGCATAGCATAAACAGGAACTTGTGAAGCGTTTGTTGCTTCCTTTCCTAAGTACATTAAGCCAGTATAATGACCAATATGGGCATGGGTTAGAAAGATACCATCGGGCAGCTCATTAGCATCCCAAGGGGCTAGTCTTTTTAAATCCTTAAGCTGTGTTGATAGGTTGGGTGTCGCCTCGAACACTATTGTTTTTTTGTTTTCTGCATCAATAAGACCTAAGGATACTACCTGCCGCTTATTGTCGGGATTATCAAATAGTTGGGCACAACAGTTTTTCTTACAAGCAATATGAGGGGAGCCGGCATCTTGTACTGTTCCTAAAACGACTAGGGATACTCCGTCTAGCCTTAACTTTTCTATGGGCTTCCGTTCGGCGCCCTGTTCTTTTTCATTTTTACAAGAAAAAAAACAGCACAAAAAAACAAGGAAATAGAGACTGTTCCGCATTACTCCGTGCTTAAGAATTGTCTAATATCAGCGGCAAGCTTAAGAAGGTCGGGTTCATGTGTATACATCATATGTCCGGCCTCATAATACATCATTTCAACACGTTCTGTGACGATACCGTTGCGGGCGAAGGTATATTCTGCATCAAAAAATGGCGTTATCAAATCATAGTACCCGCTGGCCACCATCACTTTCATTGCCGGATTTCTCCGCATGGTTTCCCCTAAGTGTGGAGCGGTATTTACAGGCATGGGTTCCCAATATTGACCATCGGGTACAGTTCGCCAACGCCAACTGCTACCACCACCAGAAGTAATGTAGGGCCGATCCATTTTTATCTTTAGTTCCGAAGCAAAATAATGGTTCAATGATGCAGTATACGCTGAGCTTATTTGGTAGCTGGCCGCATCACCTAAATGTGGACGTTCAGCCACTTTATCCACCTCATCTCCCATAAATCTTCCATCCAAACGGCCAATGGCCATACCTTCCTCTTCTAATAGTTTCTTTTGAAAACGCCCCATTAGAATACGGATGTTGGAGTTTAGAATGTACTTTTTATCTAGCCCAGTGAAATAGCTTAATTTTTCTGCAATGGTTTCCTTTTCGGTTTCGGCCAAGAGATTTCCCTTATAAAGTGCGGGGGTGTAGGTTTCATAGGTGAAGGTTCTACATTCTTCTACAAAATCTTCTAAGGTCTTTCCCTGCCCTGCCTTTTTATGGTACCACGCAGTCGCGGCCATACTTGGCAGGTAGGTAATGTACGAGGTGGTGTTGTGATGAACCGATGTAGAACCAGCGTAATCCAAGGCTTGGGAAATTAAGATCATTCCGTTTAACGCCATGTTCTGACCCGACCCTTCAAGCGCTTTTCCTAAATAGGCAGCCCTAGTAGTACCATAACTTTCTCCGGCTAGATATTTGGGTGAGAACCAGCGTTCATTTTCGGTTACCCATTTACGTATGAATTGGGCAAAAGAATCAACATCTTCTTTTAGTCCATAGAAATCTTTCCCCTTTCCTTTCCCTACTAATCGGCTATAACCGGTGCCCACGGGATCTATAAAAACCAAATCGGTAACATCTAGCAGTCCATGTTCGTTTTTAGCCAAATTATACGGTGCTGCACCATCGTCCTGCTTCGCATCGGAGTCCACTTTAACTATTTTAGGTCCAAAAAACCCCATATGCAACCACATCGATGCCGAACCCGGACCCCCATTAAACACAAAGGTTACGGGTCTTTTACCTACATCCCCCATAGGGGTTTTAGTGTACGCCACAGACCAGAAAGCCGCAATAGAATCTCCCTTTTTGTTGGTTAGGAACGTTTCTTTGGCAGTCGCGGTATAGTTGATAGTTTTTCCGCCAAATACGCCTTGTTGAGACGTAACAAAGGACTTGGCTTCCGGTATGGGCTTGGGAACGTCTTCATTAGTTGTTTCTTGTGAAAAGACGGTAAAGGATAGCACTAAGAGAAATAGTAGTAAAATAGATTTATTCATGGAAATATAAAGATTACGTGCCCTAAAAACAGAGACCCTTAAAAGTAAGGATTTATAAACATACACAAAGCCAATATAGCGTTCATTAAGGACTTCCTTTGGTCAGCATAGTCTTACTTCATTCCTGTTGAATTTAGGTGGTATGTTGTATTAAAATTTACTTTTTTATGAAACAGATGGAAGATGAAGAATGATGCTTTAACACACCTTTATATAAGACATTGTGCGTAAATAAATTTTAGGTACCTTACTTTATAATTTTTTAATACGCAATGGAATTATGGGGATAAGGCAATGGAATTTAATAGTGTTTTGTTTGATTTTTAGCGTTTGTATAAGTTGTGGTAGCAGTAAAACGATTTCTTCGGATGACGGTTGGGAAACGATGTTCAATGGTAAAAATTTAGACGGATGGACCACTAAAATCCACCACTATGAATCTGGCGACAACTACGGAGATACCTTTCGCGCTGAAGAGGGTATTATAAAGGTAAGGTATGATCAATACGAGGGGGATTATAAGGACAGATTTGGACATTTGTATTTTGACACCCCGTATTCTTATTTTCATTTGTCTATGGAATATAGATTTGTGGGAAAAGTGCATCCGGGAGCTCCTACGTTTGTTGAAAAGAATAGCGGACTAATGTTTCATTCTCAAGACCCAAGAACGATGCTAAAGGAACAGAATTGGCCCATTTCTGTAGAAATGCAATTCTTGGCTGGAATTGTTCAAGGAAAGAGCAGGCCCACGGGCAATATGTGTTCTCCTGGAACGGATGTGGTATATAATGGAAAGGTAGACCCAAGGCACTGCATTAGTTCAGCCTCAGAAACATTTTTTGGCGACCAATGGGTGAAAGCGGAGTTAATTGTTCTTGGGGATTCTGTTGTTACCCACATTATTAACGGAAAAATAGTATTGGAATATACCAAGCCCCAAATTGGTGGAGGCGTTGTAGAAGGGTATGACCCAAATTTTAAAAGGGATGGAACAGTTTTGAAACAAGGGTTTATAGCCTTGCAGAGCGAAGGGCAACCCATCGATTTTAGAAATATTAAAGTGAAAAATCTTAAAGGCTGTGCCGACCCAAAAGCTAAAAACTATAGGGAGTACTTTATTAATTCTGATGCGCAAACGTGTGTTTATTAAGGAGTCTAAAAAGCTAGCGTTTATTGTTTGGAGTAATAAAAAACTAAAATTTCAAACGCACTCCTTGATCTATTGTATTTTCGTAGGCAGGCCTAGAACTAGCAATAGATTATACGCAGAAGCAGCTGACAGTTTTACGGTTGCTTCTTTTTTGTCAGTTTGTAACCTGCTTTTTTAATTAGGAAATATCCAACTGAAAGTGATATAATCAGCGCGGCAATTCCAAAAATAGTACTTGCCTCCATATGCTTATAATCCAAATCGATGACGTGTCTAGAAATTCCTATTAAAGCTACTAGCAAACAATTTCGACATGTACGACGTCCTCTTTTAGATACATTTTAATGGTGTGTAAAAGTTCAATTCCGATTAGAACGGAGAGGAAACCACCAAATATTCTGTGAAGATGTTTCATAATATTATTTTCCGAAAAAGAGTCTTGGATGGCGGAAAGCATACCTCCGAACAACAGTGATAAAAACACGACAGTTGTATATGCAACAACAAGTAATAAGGCAAAAAGCAGCGTTACAATAATAACTCGTTCTGTTTTTTCTACAATTTTTAAAATCATTTTCATTTGGTTAATTTCAGTTTGAGGTTTACGACCGAGTTATGCGTAGTGTGGGAGTCGGGAAGCAATTCTCATTCTGCTTAGCGAAACCCCAAAGATTTTGCGACTTTATAAAAACACGTAAACCTTATGTTAAAGCCCTAATTCCTGATTGTTTATAGGTGTTGTTGTCTATGATTTTTTTAATTCAACTCTTTATTTATTATCGAAATTAACTCTTCGTTATTAGGTAAAACAGCAAGTTCATAGGTATTCTTCATATTCTTATGTGAGCCTTGCAAATTTATTAAACCTAGTTTGAGTTTGTCAATTATAGTGCTAGTTGGTTCATTAAAGATTATTTTCTACAACATATATATCATTAATTTTTTCATCAAAACGATAGCAGATACGTTTATGGTTGTTTGCGGCTTCAGTTATAATCTACATTGTATAATTTTGTAATACCATGTCTAATTTTATCATTTTTAATTAATTGAAATCCGATAGATTTTAACGATTCATAGCTTGATAAATCGGCAACTAAATACGTCCAACTATATGACCGACCAAGATCACTTTTGAGAGTATCAATGTTTTAGTTTTATTTTTTAATAGCCTAAAAGAAGATTCAATTTCCTTTTTATGAGTTTTAATGTTTGAAAGGATATCTTCTCTGTCAGAATTCAATGAAACTACAAATTCATGTAGTATTTTAGGTTCCAAATTTCTAGCTTTTCTTTGATCATTAAAATTATTAAACCCTAACCCTACAATAATAGCAATAGCGATTAATAGAATTTCAGATATCAAGTATTTCTATCTAACTTTTTTAATTCGCTTCTGCATTTTTAATCTCATTTTTCTCTTATTTCAGATGATACACAAAGTGTTGGCTAAGGTTTTAATTCCTTTTCAATCCTTTTTGTTAATTCAGTTATATTCTTTTCAGT
>RCNB010000066.1_pt1 | contig 74835 bp, 70 predicted proteins | sample 2041321 | NCBI WGS metagenome assembly RCNB01 (sample SAMN09708232, study PRJNA481090) | Marine sediment metagenome, whole genome shotgun sequencing project. | reverse complement strand
ACTGGTTTCAATATTTGTTCTTAATGAAAAAAAATAAATATTCACAAAAGGGGTTTCCTATTTATTGATTTAATATTATTGTAGAATTAAATATAAAAAATGAAATATTTGCTTTTGATTATTACTCTGTTTTTTATTTCGTGTTCAACAAGAAAACAAATTAATAAACAAACAAAACCGGTGGTATGGGGCTGTGACTCTATTAAGGCCAAACAAAAACTAGTAGATTTCTCAACAAAAAAAAAGGAACCACATCCTTTAGATATAGGGCGGTATTTGTTCTACACAACTCTTAAATTTCAAGAAACAAAAGATTTAAATTATAAAAAACTTTCAATTGGTTATCTTGATTTAGTCAATAGTCTATATAACGATTCTACATATTTCAACAACAACAGTTTTAAATACAACTTTGCACATGACGGTTTAAAACCCGGTTGGTGGTCGGGAATGGCCAACTCAGCTATACTATTGGGGTTAACTTATGCCGATGAGGTGCATAAAACAAACAATGACAAAATAATCCAATCATTAGTTAAGAATTTGTCAACAGATTATAGGCAAGGCGGGAGTTTAGAAACAAGCAATGAGGAAACAAATTGGATACTTGAATACGCTTGGGAAGGAATGAATGAGAAATCGATTAAGTCTGTATTAAATGGTTTTGTTTTCTCACTTGTTTGTCTGAAGACTGCTGATCAAATCAGTTCAAATTCAGAATTGAATATGTTGTTTGAAAAGGGTAGAAAGGCGTTGGAAGTGAAATCCGACAGTTTTTATTTTGAAAAACTGAATTGGACCAAATATGATTTGGTTCCAACTATTGAATCGTTGCATTATGCCATTTTTGACCTTATGTTATTAGAGTCTCTAAATGAATTTTCCAATACCGACTTGAATTGGTTGGAAAAGAACATAGAAAGAAGAAGGGATATTATTAAGAGTTGCTATCAAATCGAGTTATTGTCTAAAGCTGAAGGAAATTTTATGGCTTTGTTTTCTTTAATTGGCGCTCCCCACCCATATTGGATAGACATTTACCCAATAGAAATAGAGATTATATATTCAAATGGCAAGAGTAAAGTAGTAAAATCTAATCCTCCTAAAAAATTCGACATAGACATTGTAGAAAGAGGTTTTGTCGAATTCAATCTTACAGCAGAAGAATTTGAAGAGATTGTTGAGTTAACTGTAAAGTCGGTATATGCAGGGGAAAAGCAAGAATTATTTCGATATTCTAAAGATGAGCTAAATGTACTTAATAAAGAAGAACTTGAGTTAAAAGAGCTTGAAATCAAAAAAATTAATGCAAGTTTTGATGCGATGTTAGATTCAACAAGTATTTCTATTGATACAGATAGAAAATTTGACAGTATTAAAAATACATATAAGAATAATATTGCTCAAATTCTGATGACGTTTTCCGAAAATCAAGGATTGAAAGAACATCAGAATCTGGTTTTCAAGATAGAGAACACTATGGATATAGAAGCTCATAAATTCTTTATTTATACAGAAGAAGGAAATGTTTATGAGCGATATTATTTACCTATTTATAAAGGCAAAAATTTAATAGTAATTAATCCAGTAGGCTTTTTGAACTTTAATATCAATGAAAAAATAAAAATGATTTCATGGCGAATTTATACTTCTAAAATGGAATCAAAAGGAAAAATTAAGATAAAAGAGGTGTATAAAACGGATAATAATTATCAGCTACGAGAGCTATTAGGCCAGAAAGGATATACTTTTGAAGAGAAAAAGGCTAAGGGCAACATTTATTAATCTATGAAAATATGTCACCTTACATCTGCCCACAGTAGATTCGATATTAGAATATTCCAAAAAGAGTGCGTTTCATTGGCTAATGAAGGATTTGATGTTTCGCTAATCGTCGCTGATGGTTTGCCCGATGAAGAAGCAAAAGGTGTAACAATCTATGGCGTAACTGAGGGTACTTCACGAATGAACCGTTTTCTCAAAGCTAGTAAGAACGTGTATCAGAAAGCCCTTGAATTAGATGCGGATATCTATCATTTTCACGATGCTGAACTTCTGCCTTATGGAAACAAGTTAAGACGTAAAGGTAAAATCGTGATTTTTGATTCACATGAAGATTTACCCCGACAGATTTTAGGGAAAGCCTATATTCCAAAATTAGCGCGCAAATTTATAGCAGGGTTAATGGAATGGTACGAAGACTACTGTTGTAAAAATTACAATGCAATTGTAACGGCCACACCCTATATCAATGTACGGTTTGCCAAAATCAATAAAACCAGCATCAACGTAAATAACTACCCATTTTTAAATGAATTTAAAGCTGAGGTATCGAATACCGTGAAGCAACCAAATACCATTTGCTACATTGGGGGAGTTACCAAAATACGAGGTTTAGATTTTGTAGTTGAAGCGCTAACCAAAACAGAAGCTACTCTTGAACTGGCAGGTGGTATAAACCCAACGGCTTACAAAGACGAGCTGACCAATGCAGACGGGTGGGGTAAAGTCAACTACCATGGTAATGTATCGCGAGAGAAAGTAAAAGAAATATTAAACGGAAGCATAGCAGGCGCTGTAACCTTTCTTCCGTACCCTAACCACGTTAATGCTCAGCCGAACAAGTTGTTCGAGTACATGTCTTCTAGCATACCTGTAATAGCTTCTCATTATCCGCTTTGGAAAGGTATTATAGAAAAATACGATGCGGGTATTTGTATTGACCCAGAAAATAGTGATGAAATTGCAAAAGCTATTGCTTATTTAATTAATAACCCCGCAGAAGCTGTTGCTAAAGGAGCCAATGGTAGAAAGGCAATAGAAGAGGTTTTTAATTGGGAGCAAGAAGAAAAGAAGCTAGTAGATTTGTATAAAACCTTTGGATAGCTATTTACTCTCCCAAAGTGGTTGTTCTTGCGATATAAGCTTTCTCATTTATTAAGTTACTCTCTACCTTGTCTTTATCAGGGTTAAAGTTTCGATTTTGAAAGCCAGCCGAAATACCCAAGGCCAGACCATCAAATGCTATAGCGTTAAAGCCATTAACCCTGTAAAAGTCACCACAGCACTCTTCAAGGGTAATAAAATTTGTCGAATAATTAAGACTCCAGGTTTCTCCTTTATCCGTTGTTTTAAAAATACCACCTGACCCTGCCGCGAAACCTATTTCGTCTGTGGCAAATGAAATACCTCTAATTGTTTCAGATAAAACAGGAGCCCAGCTTTGCCCGCCGTCTATAGTTTTCATTAATTCTGTTTCTGTGGTAATAAAACCAACATTTTCATCGATAAAATAAATTTCCATAAAAGAAGCGTCAGAATCAGAATGTACCATAGACCAATTATCACCCCCATTGATTGTTTTAAAAATAACACTAGAGCTGTTGCAATAACCAGTTTGATTATCAATAAAATAATTTGAAGCAATTACTCCATTGTTGTTTTGATAACTAGGATAATCTTTTAAATCTTCAATAGTAGTCCAAGTTACTCCCCCATCCGTTGTCTTGATATTACCAATAATTCCAACATTTTCATCAAAAAAATGCATTGGATTATAATAACCGGAGTCTGGGGTGTCTTCTAGATAGATGGTTGACCATTCTTCATCTACTGATTTATATAGTCTAAGGTTCTGCAAGCAATTTCCTAGCGCATAGATTACATTGCTTGAAGGGAATGCCACATCAAAAGCATCATTTCCTGCGCCACAACGGCCACCTCTTATGACTGCCCAAGTTTTACCCCGGTCCGTGCTTCTCCAAACCCTCGCAGAAGTTTCGGATAAAGCTACAGAACCGACCATTACTATAGTATCTCCTTGAATAGCGATATCATTAACGCCTATTGAACTAAAATCATTTCCATAATTTCTATCCTTGGTTAAATTCCAATATTCATTTTTCGTCCAATTGGTTTGACCTTCGCTGACGTCAACTTCTTTGTCATTTTCTGACTTGGGGTCAGATGATTTTGAACAACTTAGAAGTAGTGATATGAAGCAGAAGAAGATTATTAATTTCATGTTCTAGAAAGATCATTTTTTAAGGCAATTTAGCTATTATGCATAACGATTTTTTTAGGAGTAAATTGTCTTAAAAAAGATGCCAATATGGAAATCACCAAAAACACTTTTATTTTAATTGACATATAATTATTGTCATAAAACAGAAGAATATTACCCTATGGTATAACAAAATCTTCCAATTTTCCAAGAGCGTTTGTGTCACCTCCGTTTAGCGCAACTAATTGAAAACTTACAGTGTTGTTCTTATTTATATTTACGACAACGAAATTATCTTGTTTTCTGCCGCCCATCCCTGAGGCTATAAAAGTGATGTTGTCTTTTTTGTGGTACATTACTCCTCGTTCATACACTCCAGTATCACCAGCAAACATATAAACCTGATTTGAAAGAGCCTTAAACAATGGGTATATTTCGGTAAAAAAATTGATTTTTTCTGCTCTTCCGGAAGGAGAATTTGGAGGGTAGTCTTTGTATGTGTTGTCTTTGGCCCACCATAAAATTTGATGAAAGAACACAAAGATGTTTTTTGCCTTACCCCCTTTGGTTGCCACCTCATCTTTTAACCAGTTTAATTGTTCCCCTACAATGTTCCATCCCTTCAAATTAGGATCCAAGATGATGAAAAGATCTTTATTATGCATAAAACTTCTATAGGTAGAACCATACCTCTTTTTAAAGACCACTCTTTTTTTAGAATTCCCTATGTCATGATTTCCTGGAGCAAAATATACTTGCTTGTTAGTTGCAGTAATGTCTTCATCTAATTCATCCCACTCTTTCTCCTTTGCTCCATGATACACCATATCACCCGTGAACACCCCAAAGGCTATATCAGCATCATTTTTAATCATTCCTAATTTTGCTTTAAACGGCGGGTGTACGCCGATATTGACCTCGGATTCACCTGGTTTACCATACACATGGCCAGCTACAAAAAACTTATACTCCACCTGATCTTCTTTCTGAAGTGAAGTTGCGCATGCTGTAGTTAGCAGAAGAAGTAGAACAAGAAACCATTTTGTCATAATTTGAAAGAATTAGTTTTTACTAAGGCGCTGGATCTCATATAATGCCTCTTTTTCATCGCCCCAACCGTCTATTGTAGCCGGGTCGATTTTATTATAATTTAAAAACCAGATTTCCAAGATTCGTATCAGCCCCGGATAGTTTAACGATAGTTGTTTATAGGTGGTTGCGGCTATGATTTTCAGTTCTTCATTTGCAGGCACAGCAATTATTTTATAATCCTCTTCTCCATCGTCTATCAATTTTAAAACAGCAATAGGTATTGTTTCTATAAGAGTACCTCGTTTAATGGATTCTGAAATAACCAGAATATCCAGCGCATCTCCATCTCCTCCAGCTTCAGTTTTAGATAGGGTAGAAGGAATAAAACCATAATTTGCAGGGTAGGGTAGAAAGTCTATTACTCTTTCAATTTCACCTTGTTTGTCTATCATAAATTTATGAGTATCTGAATCATACTCGTATTTTTTGTTGGTGCCCGCAGGAATTTCTATAACTGCATTAACAGCATTATCTAGGCCAAAAGTAGACGCTGTATAATAATTCTTAGCTGCACTACATCCAGTCAAATAGGATAAGCCGAAGAGCAATACAATACAAGTAAAAAAGTGAGATGCAATTCTAAACGGTCTTATCATTTGAGACGGATTCCTTTTAAATAAAATTACTTTTATAATTGCGGATGGTATAATAAGTTTATACCGTTTACGTATTTGGAGTTTTTTGATAGCCGGGACCCTATATACTGAGTAAGCTCCCGGGCTTCATTATCATCATCAATTGCATATTTAAGTTCCAAGATTACATCGGACAACTCTATTCTACTTTTTTTGTGAGCTCTGTAATTTGGATTGTAAAATTCCTGATTAAAGTCAATTGTTATCCTAAATTTACTACAGAAAGAGAGAAAGTACCTTCGCTCGTAGGTATTTAACAAAGTTGGATGCAGTATACTAAGTCCTTGGTGAAGTGCTTTCTGGTCTGCCGTGGCAACAAGCAATGATTCATGAATATCAGCAGGTGCTTGTTGGTCCAGATTATAACTATGCGCCTTGAATTTGTGCGTGATTTTATCCCCCACCTCACCCTTCTTAATTTTAATTTCAATAGAGGGAGCTTTTACGATGGAGGTTTCGTTACCATACCATCTAAGGCGCAATTTTTTTCTATTAGCAACCCCTTCCACGTTCTGTTTATAGAAGTTATAGTTGGAGTCATCAAAATAGATATTATTTACTTTTCGTTGATAAAAGACCTCCTTAAATCCGAATGGGAAACGGTATACATGTTGAATGATATCCAAGGCATTGCAATTTGCAAATACAAATTTCCGTTCGTATCGCAAATTGGCACCTGCACTAACTAACAGGTGTTGTTTATCGGCTACTTTTTCCATATTCGCTGCCATACATCTTATCTATTACGTTCTCTGTTTTTTCTTGGATTACTTTATCATCGATGATAAGATCCGAACTTGGTTCTATAAGATAGGTTACCTCAATTCCTGAAAATTTTACATTTTTTAGATTAATAAAACCCGGACCAAATTCTGTTTTTTTTTGGAAACAGGAAACGGCCAGCCGTGTATCTAAAATGGTAATATTTGAAATATTAATACGGGAATTGTCTTTGCTTACCAAGCCAATTTCACCGCCTCTAATCTCAATATTTCTCCCATTAATGGTGCTGCCTTCCCCAGCACTAATAGCCTTATCTGAGGGGTTTACTATGGTAATATTTTCAACTTCTAGAGAAGATCCTGAAATATCAATACCATCATTTCCTGAATTTCTGAAGACCGAGTTACTTATTTTTCCGTTTACAAAATCTCCATCGAAAGCATCAGAATAGGTGTTATTAAATTGAATGGAATCTAGGGAAAAATCTGAACGAATAATGTTCAACGCATCTTCGGATCGGTTGTTCTCAAACACACTGTTACTAATGGAAACCTTGGTTTCATTAAAGTTTACTGAACCGCTAAGAGTCCATAGCCCTAGTTTAGGAGCAGATAAATTGGTAAAAAAAGTGTTTGAAATAACAGAGCTATTTTCAGCAGAAGAAACAAAAATGCCACCTCCGGTACTATCTTTAGAAAAGAAACGGATAGGGTTTTCCTTGCTTCCTTTACTGTTTATAGGCGAGTACGATATAATAGAAGCGTTATTAATAAGGTTTAGTTGGAAACCTTCGTCCACGTTTACGATATAGCCTTTTGGGATAAAAAGCAATTCCTTCAATTCATGTTGACCATTTTTGAAACCCAGTGTTTTATTATCTTCATCTATCAGGACAAAATCAAAATCCTTAAGGTGCGGAATAAGGCGGGTCTTTTGGATTTGAGAGTCATCCAAATTAGAATTAAAAGCCATTATATCTTGGTATTTCTTTGTTTCGGACCCCAAAAGATGATGGCTCAGTTGAATTTTGCTGAGGTCTTTGGGAAATCTAAAGCCACCTTCTTTATTCTTCTTAGAGACAAAGGCATTATTAAATGAATCTTTTAATTGAAATTTAATTTGAATCGTATCTTTAGGTGCAATAAGTTGTCTTTTGTTGTTTTCGTTCAGAGACTTTTTATTTGCCAATACCAAATTTTCTATGACAACAGGGAATTCGGATAAATTTTTTATTTCAACCTCCAAACTTTTGTTATCGTAAGAGATTAAAGTAGAATTGACTATAGTAGCAGGGAAAATTTTCTTTTTAATAAAGTTAGCATTATATTGTAATACACCTAAGTCCAATGCGGCTTCATTGAACTCCCCAGACAGATTAAGGGCTAGGTTATTAAGCTCTTCGATATACTTATTCACAAATCCTTCAATGAACTCATCTGAAGAGACCAGTTCGTATTTTTTAACCAATTCTTCTTTAAAAGCATTATCGTGAAGGCCAATTGGATACCCTCGTAATCCCTTTAATTTATACCCAGAATTAGAATCAAATGAGATAGGCTCCAACTTATTAGTAACCGGATTATAGTAAACCCTTATATTTTCTATATGCAAGCCATGATGTCCTCCGAACAAATTAGAGAGCGCCACATAAAAAGCTAATTTTTCAATATCAAATACTTCCGATAATTTAAGCTTTCCATCCCGTAAGCCAATAATCAAATTTTTTGCCATCTTAAATTGATTCGATAAGGTTGGGTTCCCCAGGACTTTGTTTTGATTATATACTTTTATCGGCAATTCCCTTTTCTCCGGCATATCAACATCAGCTGGATAATCTAATAACAAATCTTTGACTTGCTTTCTTTCATCCCACATCATAGATTCATCAAACCCGAGAATTAACCCTTCTCTTCTGCTGTTGTTTTCAATTAATATTTTGTCAAAACTCTCTTCAAGCGCCATTACCCCCATAGGAATAATGGTTTGCTTGTCTATGACCTCTATTTCAACATTTAAAAAATCATAGCGCAGTCCAGTCAAACCATTATTCTTAACAACCTTGTTAAATAACCACTCCCAAAGATAATTACGAGATTTTGGGTGCTGAACAGAAAATTTCCTCATGCCCATTAAAGTTTTTTCGCCATCTGTTACAATCCTGTAAGACCATTTTGTAGGGTGTTCTAAATGGTCGGTTAAATCTCCTTTAAGCCTAATTTGGGCGCTCAAATTTTCGCCGCCATTCAAGTTAATTTTAGCCTTTACAAAATCATCATCATTGGTTACTAAAAAACCTGATTTTAAAGCTCCGTTTCTTTTACGCGTAAGTTTTTCTAAACGGTCCGAATTCAGGGAAATTCTTAATTTTTTTAAAGTATTAGTAACAGGATAAATAAAATCGTGTTCATTAGGGCTAAACTTTACTTCTTCGAACCTCCCCAATTCTCTGGTGTGTCTTACAAATTCCAATTCTTTTAAATTGTTAATATCAAAATAAGGGTGTTCCAGACGGAATTTAAAAATATAACGTGTTCTATTATCGATTTCCTTTATTATTGGAGTTAAAGACTCTTTTTTAAGTAAAATACGACTGTTTATTTTATTTATTTTTTCCCAGACTGTGGGGTCTTTGAGATAAATGAAAACTAGAAATCTTCCATCTTTTTCCAGTGGACTTATCGAATCGGAGTATACGGCCATTAAGGTAGGTGTCCCAAGCTCGTTATTTAAAAATAATGAAAGGTTGTCCTTCTCATATATTTTATTTTTTCCATGCATTAATAAATCTTCAGTATAAAGGTTTGAATTTATGCTTGTCGGAACTCTCAAACTTTGAGGCGCCATGTTGCTTTTAGAATCTGAATTTGTAGTATCGCTATCTGAAAGAAAAACTAATTTTAAAAGGATCAAGGACAATAATATTAGAATAGACCCTATAATAATTCCGCCTTTCTTGTTTTTATAGTTTGAATTTATTAACATTTTATCTTTTTTGACAATGTATATATTTTAAATCGTCATGTTTTGACTATCAATAAAAGTGATTGAGATATTTTCATCCAAATTGGTCAAAGAGTTGGTAATTTCATTTACACTATTATAGTCATTTAATACCACTAAAAAATTATAATCCAAGTTGCTTTTATTCACATTTAATCGAATCAATTCTGTTCTTGAAGAGTTTTTGGCAATAATAGCGGTGATTTCAGATTGCAATTTTATTCTATCATTATTTTTAGTTTCTGACAGGCTTATTAAAAGGTTTTGATTAATAGTGTTTTTTACTTTGGATTTGTTTGATAAATAGACAATAATGAAAAGTACAATCGACCCAATAACAGTTGGCAACAGTTGATTTGCCCCAAACCCAAGACCGATGGCAATTGCAATAAAGAAATAACCTAATTCCTCAGGTTCTTTTATTGCAGTCCTAAATCGAATGATAGAAAGGGCACCCACTAAACCAAGTGAAAGCGCTAAAGATGATTTTACAATACTGATGATGATAAAAGTCGTTAATCCAACTAGAATCAAAACTCTTGAAAGTTGCCCTCTATTAGAGAGTGACCTACCATAAATTTTATAAATAACAGAAAGGATAAACAATAATAAGGCACATAATACAATATTTATGCAATAGTTTACCAATGAGAAGGTTTCATCGGAATCAAAATTAAATTGATTTATCAGGTCATTCATTTCACTTTTTATTTAGTATTGAGAGAATTCTTATTTTGCTGCAAAGAAAGGGAAGAATTATCTTATAAGGAACATATTCATTAAGGTTTTAATATTAATCGTGCTAAAACTACTCTTGACACACCTATACGTAAGAAATTTATATTACATATGTTTTAAGTTTTTTAGACAATGGTTTTTAGTGTAGTTAAAATATTATTTTTGAGTCGATTTTTAGAGGATATTAAGTTTTCTTTGATTTAAGGAGAATTTATCAAATGATTTTCTGAACTTCCAAAGATTAGAAATAATTCAATAATACATGAAAATAATTACCGTGGTAGGTGCTAGACCTCAATTTGTAAAAGCTGCAGTAGTCAGTAGAGCAATATTGGAACATAATGAGAAAAACGACTTTTCCAAAATAGAAGAAAAAATTGTTCATACCGGCCAGCATTTTGACAAGAATATGAGTGGTATTTTCTTTGATCAAATGGATATTCCTGAGCCGCATTATAACCTAGAAATAAATAGTCTTTCTCACGGTGCAATGACAGGCAAAATGTTAGAAAAGATAGAAGCTGTTCTTTTAAGTGAAAAGCCTGATTGGGTATTGGTCTATGGAGATACGAATTCAACTATAGCGGGTGCGCTAGCAGCAAAAAAATTGCATATAAAAGTGGCCCATATTGAAGCAGGACTTCGTTCTTTCAATATGGCAATGCCAGAGGAAATAAATAGAATACTAACGGATAGGATTAGCGATATTCTATTTTGTCCCACGATAACCGCAATGGATAATTTAGATAAAGAAGGATATCTTAATAGTGATGCAAAAAGAATACAAGTTGGTGACGTGATGAATGATGCTGCTTTGTATTATAGTAGTAATTCAAGAAAGCCAGATGCTGTTGATGAAAACTCTAGTTTTATATTATCCACGATACATAGACAGGAAAATACTGATTTTAAGGAGAAATTGACATCTATTTTTGAAGGCCTAGATTTTATTGCTGAAACGGAAAAGGTAGTTCTTCCTTTGCATCCTAGAACGATAAAGAAGTTAAAGGAATTTGAAATAACTCCTAGCAAGAACATTCAGATTATAGAACCTGTTGGATATTTTGAAATGATTTGGCTATTATCTAATTGTAGTGCTGTGGTAACTGATAGTGGAGGATTGCAGAAAGAGGCCTTTTTCTTTCAAAAACCTTGTATTACAGTGAGGGATGAAACTGAGTGGGTAGAATTGATAATTAGTGGAGTTAATTTTCTTGCAGATGCCAATAAAAATTCAATTATCGAAAAATTTGATTTAATCAAAAGGGGGAGTATAAATTTTGATATTAATCTTTATGGTGTTGGAAACACTGGACAATTAATAGTTAGTGAATTGGTTAAATATGACAATCAGTAAGAAATGATTGGTCAGTTTTTAAATTATGTTTCGGTTTATCTAACCATTGTATAAAATTATGTCTAAAAACATTTGGATAATCAACGAACACCTAACCTCACCTGACTTAAGTGAAAATGGTCATAGTAGGCATTACACGCTTGGATTGGAGTTTATAAAGCAGGGGTATGATGTTTCTCTAATCACTTCCTCTTTTTCTCACAATCCTAAAAGAAAAGTTCGTTTATTTGGCTTAATGCGAATCCTAGAAGGAAGCATTAGAACTTTAATTTTCAAAGGTTTCAAACATCAAAAATCAAGTAGTATTATCCGTATTATAAATTGGTTTTTATTTTTCGTTTTGTGTTTTTTTGCCCCTTGCAGCAGATTGCCAAAGCCTGATATTATTATTCTGTCTTCAACTCCAATGTTGCCAATTTATACAGTTTTGTTTTTTAAACTATTATATCCCAATTGTAAGTTCATTTTTGAAACAAGGGATTTATGGCCATTAACTCCAAAAAGCATTGGCAACTATTCTGATAAAAGCTTGTTTATATTGTTTCTGTCTCATTTAGAACGAAAGTGTTATTCCAATGCGGACTATATCGTTTCGGTTTTAAAGAATTCTGATCAACATATTAAAGCCATACTAGGAGATAAACCTTTTAAGTTTAAATGGATTTCTAACGGAATAGACATAAAGGGCTTTAGAGGGAACCAAAAAAAAGCAGATTGGGCTACTTTGAGAGCCTTACCTGAAGATGCTTTAATCATAGGATATGCTGGAACTATTGGAAAAGCCAACGCTATGGAATATATAGTAGAGGCTTTCAATGCCCAATTTAAAAATACGCGGTATTATTTGGCCATTCTTGGTGAAGGGGCAGAGAAGGAAATGATACAGAAACTTGCTGAAAATAACCCGAACATCTTATTTTTTGATTCAGTTAAACGAAACTATTTGATGTCTTTCTATCAAATTTGTGACGCCCTTTATTTAAGTTGGCGAAATGTAGAGCTATATAAATATGGTATTGCTGCCAACAAACTTTTCGAATATATGTATGCCAAAAAACCGATTCTTATGTCTTGTAATATTCCACAAAACATAGTTGAGCAATCCGACTGTGGAATAATTATAAAAGCTGAAGATCCTATAGATATTGCAAAACAAATTTTGGAGTTTACAAGATATTCGACTAAAGAACAAGTTAAAATGGGAGAAAATGGGTATTCGTTTTTAATTGAACAGCTTACTTATGAGAAGCTAGCCACTGACTATATTGAAGTTTTTGAAGAGCTTCAAGGCTAGTTATTGCCTTATTACTCATTTTCTAGTAATGTTTCTAGTTACATATGTTAACAGAGGACAAAAGATGCTAAACATTCCTTACTTTTGGATTAAATAAGTGAAGCTTGTTTTTTCTAGAAACTGCCATATTAATTTTCATAGGGGCTTTTATATTGACCTATTTGACAATACCTAAAATTATTAAGGTTGTTGAGCATAAAAGGCTAATGGATGACCCCGATCATCGAAGTTCGCATAGCTCAAGAACTCCAACCTTGGGTGGCGTAGCTTTTTTTTACACCCTTATTTTTGCACTTTTTTTTATACATGGCCGAGACACCTTTGATGAAGCTATTTATATTATCCCTGGGCTCACAATACTATTTATTGTTGGGCTTAAAGATGATTTAGTGGTTATTTCTCCGGGTTCTAAGCTAATCGCTCAAGTTTGCGCAGTAGCATTTATTTTGGTAAATGATAGTTTCGTTATTCATTCTTTGAATGGTTTTTTAAATATTTATGAGATCCCATATTATCTCTATTTAGTAATTGGAGCTTTTATAATGGTAACTATCATAAACTCATACAACCTTATTGATGGGATCGATGGTTTGGCATCGGTAGTGGGGATTGTCATAATGATTATTTATACGACCATTTTTTATTCTACAGGTGAATACTTCTTTGCATTAATTAGTATTACTTTAAATGCTTGTCTAATTGCCTTTTTTGGCTTCAATGTGTCATCGGATAGAAAGATTTTTATGGGCGATACAGGTTCTTTAATTGTTGGATTTGTAATAAGCATTCTTACATTGAAGTTTTTAGCACTAACACCAGAGTCTTATTCGGAATTACCATTTTTATTAGAAAATGCACCGCTCATCGCTATAAGTATTCTTATAGTGCCACTATTTGATACCGCTCGTGTTTTTACCATAAGAATTGCGAATAAAAAGGGTCCTTTTTCACCAGATCGCAACCATACGCACCATGTCCTTATTGACTATTGGGGACTGTCTCATAAACAGGCCAGTTTTATCATTGGTTGTTTTAATTTGGTTTTTGTTTTACTCTTCATTGTTTTGGGAAGTAAAGCTGAAAATTTGGGGATGGTCATCATTTTGGTATCTGTAGTCATCGTTTTGGGTTTTATATTTTTTAAGTACAATTATAACTTTACAACGCTTAAACAAAAGATAATTTTGAAACGAAAGGTTGACAAACTTAAAACAAGCATGGAAAAACCTAAAAAGAAGAACTACAAAAACTCTAATGATTCAGACTAGTTGAAAAAAATATTAATTACAGGCGCGGCGGGGTTTTTAGGGTCACATTTGTGCGATAGATTTATTAAAGAGGGATTCTATGTCATAGGCATGGATAATTTGATAACCGGTGATCTCAAAAATATAGCCCACTTATTTCCCTTGGAACAATTCGAGTTCCATCATCATGATGTATGTAATTTTGTTCATGTTTCTGGAAAGTTGGATTATATACTCCATTTTGCGTCCCCTGCGAGTCCCATAGATTATCTCAAAATTCCGATTCAGACTTTAAAAGTAGGTTCTTTGGGCACCTTGAACCTGTTGGGATTAGCCAAAGAAAAAAATGCTAGAATTTTGGTTGCCTCGACTTCAGAGGTATATGGTGATCCTCTTGTGCATCCGCAGACCGAGGAGTATTATGGTAATGTGAGTCCTGTAGGACCACGTGGAGTATACGATGAAGCCAAACGCTTTATGGAGTCGCTTACCATGGCTTACCACCGCTACCATGGCTTAGAAACACGAATTGTACGTATTTTTAATACTTACGGACCTAGAATGCGGCTAAATGATGGTCGAGTAGTACCAGCTTTTATGGGTCAGGCATTAAGAGGAGAGGATCTTACGGTATTTGGAGATGGATCCCAGACGCGTTCCTTTTGTTTTATAGACGATCAAGTTGAGGGAATATACCGGTTGTTATTAAGTGATTATGCAGAACCCGTGAATATTGGGAATCCACACGAAACTACGATAAAGGAATTTGCAGAAGAGATTATAGCGCTTACAGGTACACATCAAAAAATAATATACAAGCCCCTCCCTAAGGACGATCCCTTACAGCGGCAGCCTGATATCACTAAGGCTAGGGAAATCTTAGGATGGGAGCCTAAGGTAGGTCGTTCAGAAGGCTTAAAAATCGTATATGATTATTTTAAGTCACTTTCACCGGAAGATTTACAAAAGAAAGAGCATCGTAATTTTTCTAATAGATAATTTAACATAAATAGGCCAAGAATTATTTTAGCCAAAATTTTAATAAATGAATATTCTAATCCTAGGTTCTGGAGGTCGTGAACATGCATTGGCGTGGAAATTGAGCCAGAGCAACAATTTAACCCAGCTTTTCGTTGCTCCCGGTAATGCCGGAACGGCAGGTATTGCAAAAAATGTAACAATTGGTGTAAACGATTTTAACGCCATAGGAAAATTTGTTTTAGAGAATTCGGTAAACATGGTTGTCGTAGGTCCCGAAGATCCTTTGGTAAATGGGATTCACGATTATTTTTTAAAGGATGAATTTTTATCAAAAGTTCCAGTAATTGGTCCCCAGAAGATGGCCGCCACTCTGGAGGGTAGCAAGGAGTTTGCTAAAGAGTTTATGATACGACATCATATTCCTACTGCTAGGTATGAGAGTTTTACCTCGGAAACTATAGAAAATGGGTATGCTTTCTTAGAAACGCTTAGTGCACCCTATGTCTTAAAGGCGGATGGCTTGGCTGCAGGAAAGGGAGTATTAATTTTAAATGATTTGGAAGCGGCAAAAATGGAACTTAAATCCATGCTTTTGGACGAAAAATTTGGTTCGGCTAGTGCAACGGTAGTTATTGAGGAGTTTCTAGATGGTATAGAATTGAGTGTTTTTGTCCTAACGGATGGCACAAATTATAAGGTGTTGCCTACCGCAAAAGACTATAAACGCATTGGTGAAGGAGACACGGGACTTAATACAGGTGGTATGGGGGCTATTTCGCCTGTTCCATTTGCTAATGAAGCTCTAATGTATAAGATAGAGCAACAAATAGTAAAACCAACCGTAGATGGGCTTAAAATTGATAAGCTGCCGTATAAAGGTTTTATATTCATTGGACTTATAAAAGTGGGAGATGACCCCAAGGTTATAGAATATAATGTGCGTTTGGGCGACCCGGAGACCGAGGTCGTAATTCCGCGTATTAAAAACGACTTGGTAACCTTGTTTCAAGCAGTGGCAGAGGGTACTTTGGACGAAGTTGATTTAGAGTTGGACAATCGGACTGCAGCTACAATAATGACAGTTTCTGGCGGGTATCCTGGGAGTTATGAAAAAGGGAAGAAAATCACAGGAATAGAAACAATAACGGATTCCCTAGTTTTTCATGCTGGCACGACTATAAAAGACGGGCAAACAGCAACCAACGGGGGTCGTGTTATGGCCATAACTTCCTTTGGAGAGGATTTTAAATCGGCTTTGGAGCTATCTTATAAAAATGTAGAAAAACTTTCGTTTCAGGGTATGAACTACAGAAAAGATATCGGTTTTGACCTTTAAAGTGACACTGTAAAAAAATAGAAAAGCACAGTGTAATTCGGAATCGAAGCCAAATTAAAGGGTGCTTTTTAATAAAAGTGTAATGTTTGTTATAGGTAAGAGTGTGAGGTTATGGACTTATCCTCTTCACCATTATCGTTGTACTTTTTCAACTGTAACATCCAATAAACAAAGGCTACAGAACCAATAAGCATGAACATCCAATTTAAGGCATTCGAAAGCGTCCAGCTTTCCGCAAACCTTAAAAAATCTAATGGTGCAAATAGTACATTTACAAATAAATCAGCGATACCTTCAAAAAATGACTTCATCTTATTCCTATATTTACAATGCAAAAGTATAAAAATCGTAGATGATTTCAAGCATTTTTGGAAAAACTAAACCTATAAATTTTATAATTTTAGCTGGTTTCTTATTTCTTTTTTACTGGGTGGTTCAAGTTTATCTTTTAGAAACTGATTTTTCTACCAACCAAATAGTGCTTCAAACGGGTGTGCTTAGCGTTCTTTTGTTCAGTGTTTTTATAGTCGATTTTATTGTACAACGAAACAAACTGACCGGATCAAACTCCTATGCAATATTCTTTTTCACCCTTTTACTAGTTGTTTTCCCCGAGACCTTAGCAGATAGCAATGCAATATTTTGCAGCCTATTTCTATTATTGGCTACCAGAAGATTGTTAAGTATAAAGTCTTTAAAGGATATAAAATCCAAAGTTTTTGATGCTACTTTGTGGATTCTTACGGCTAGCTTGTTCTATGATTGGGCTATAGTATACCTTTTACTGGTTTTTGCTACCATTTACATATACGAACCAAAGAATATAAGAAATTGGCTCATTATTTTGTCCGCTAGCTTTTCTTTTTTTATGGTTACATATGCGGTCTTGATTTTATCCGGCACTTCGAATTTTTTATGGACTCATTATACGTTTCAAATAGACTACGGGTCCATTTACCCACCAAAGTGGGTCTCTAGCATAAAGGTAAGCGTATTCATTATCATAAATCTTTTGCTTGCCTTGTGGGCGTTTTTGGCATTGGGCAAAGCGGGGTCCGGTAAGATAATTACCATACGTCTTGTGGCACTTTCATTTGTGCTAGGTCTTATTGTTAACGTTCTTGTGCTTAGTGAAAGTACCTATGCCATTATGATAACGTTCTTCCCATCCGTAATCTTTATCTGTAATTATATAGAGTCCATAAAGAGACAAAAGGTTTTGGAATTGATACTAGTGCTTAGTATTGTAGTGCCATTATTAGCGTTCGTAGGTAAATTAGTAGTTTGGTAAATTGGGGTATATTTGTAAAAAAGCATAGTATGTTTAGTGATTTTGCCTTTAAAATTTTTCAACAAAGTATAGATACCTACCATGTTAAGGATGATGTTTATCAATCGTTTTCGAACCCATATACGCAAGATAGTATAGAGCATTTGCTATATCGTAAAAATTGGATTGATACTGTGCAATGGCATTATGAAGATATAATCCGTGATCCGCATATTAAACCCAACGAAGCTTTGGACTTAAAGCGAAAAATTGACGCCAGTAATCAAGACCGAACAGATTTGGTGGAATTTATTGATAGTTATTTTCTTAAAAAATACCAATCGGTTGAAATTAGAAAGAGCGCTACAATTAATACGGAAAGCCCTGCGTGGGCCTTGGACCGACTTTCTATTTTGGCCTTAAAAATGTATCACATGAATGAAGAGGCTACACGAAGTGATGCTTCTTTAGAACATTTGGAAAAATGTACTGTAAAACTTCAGGTATTGTTGGAACAAAAGAAAGACCTCTCTATGGCCATTGACCAACTATTATCGGATATAGAATCTGGGGAAAAGTACATGAAAGTGTATAAGCAGATGAAGATGTATAACGATGATGAGCTAAATCCGGTGCTAAGAAAAACAAACAAATCTTAGACCTGTAAGGCCTTAAATATATCCTACTAAGAAATACTAGTTCAGTTTTTCTAATTATTTGCAATGCGTAAAGACCATCTTTCAATATCGAAAATGAATTCTTCGGAGCATCGTATAAGTCATTTGTTAGTTATTAGATTGTCCGCAATGGGGGATGTCGCAATGACTGTTCCAGTATTGGTTGCCTTAACCCGCAAATATCCCCATCTTAAATTAACCGTTCTTACTAAACCCTTTTTTGAGCCTATTCTAGCACAGATACCTAATATTACGGTTCACAAGGCGCATGTAAAGGGAAAGCATAAAGGTGTTTTGGGACTTTGGAAACTGTATAAAGAATTAAAGTCAGAAGGAATTGACGGAGTTGCCGACCTTCATAATGTCCTTAGAAGTACTATTTTAAAACAATTTTTTAGGTTTCAAGATGTTCCATTTAAACAGATGGATAAAGGGCGAGCGGAGAAAAAGGCGCTTACCGCGGCCACAAATAAGGCATTTGAACCATTAAAACCAATGCATTCCCGTTATGTGGAAGTATTTCGTCAACTAGGCTTCCCTTTGGAGTTAGAAAAGGAAGATATACTCTTAAGAAGTAAAACAACTCTGAACTTAAAAAAAAGTGTTGGATTACAGGATAGAGAATATATTGGGGTAGCACCTTTTGCTGCTTTTATGGGGAAAATGTATCCCTTAGAGCTTATGAAAGATGTTGTAAAGTATCTAAATGGGTTGGAAAACTATCAAATTATTTTATTTGGAGGTGGTGTATCTGAAGAGCAGCAACTAGAGCTTTGGGAGCAAGAATTTGAGCATTGTATAAGTAGTGTAGGGAAAACCTCGTTTAAGGAAGAATTAGGGCTTATTTCTAATCTTAAGCTAATGTTAGCCATGGATAGTGGCAACGCCCATTTGGCGGCCATGTACGGCGTTCCTACCATTACACTTTGGGGCGTAACCCACCCCTTTGCTGGTTTTTCTCCTTTTGCTCAACCAGAGGGGAATGCGCTTTTATCTGATAGAGAAAAATTTCCCTTGATTCCCACTTCGGTATATGGTAATACATTTCCGAAAGGATATGAAAAGGCAATGGAAACCATTACTCCAGATCAGGTAGTCCAAAAAATACTGGAAGTATTGGAGAAATCGTCTTAAACGTTTACTGAAGTTGCTTTAATTACTTTAAAATATTGTCTTAATTGTCCCATAAACCTATATTTCCTTGCAGTTGGAGCCGCTCCTGCCATTAGGGTTCTAATGCCAAAGTAAGAGCTCATCAAGTATACGGCAACAGCTTCACAATCAACATGGCGATCTATATGTCCGTTGAATTTTCCTTTTTGTAGTGTGGATACAAGATTAACTTCCCATAGCGAAACGATTTCCGTTAGTTGTTTCATTATGTTTTCGTTCTTCCCATTGAACTCGGTCAAAAAATTACTAAGCAAACAACCAAAATCCATTTCGTTATGTACAGCTGTTTCCAAAGCGTCTTCAAAACAGTTTGTAATCAGGTCTAGTGGATTATCATGACCTTCTATAGGCTCTATTAATATGCTGTACACTTTCCTAGCCATTAAATTTTGAATGATTTGGATAAAGAAATCTTCTTTGGAATCAAAATGATAGTAAAATGCTCCCTTGGAAAGGGATAGCTCTTTTAAGATATCATCTACACTAGTATTATAGTATCCATTGGAATAAAATAACTCTAAGCCTTTAGCTTGCATACGTTGCATGGTTGCCATGCGTTTTAATGTTTTGTCCATAATTTCAAAATTTGGGTTAATCCGACCACTTGGTCTTTATAAATAACCCTCGGATCGTATTTATGATCAGGATATTTGGACGTACGGCGTAAAATAATCGGTCAAAGCGCAAAATATCGATGTACTACCTAAAATTCTAAAAAGACTACCGACCGAGTGGTCGGTTTAAGTGCTAAAGTTTTGGGCCAAAGAACCTCCATAAATTCTAGTTAAAGAACATCTAGTTTGATTTCTATGCCTAAATCGGGTAACTTTCGAGTAATACGACTATTGATATTGAATAGACACATCAAACTATACCCTTATGTACACTAAAAAAAACTACACCGCTTTTCAAATGGCGTGGTGGACCCGTTTTGAAACTTTTCTTTTTATTATAATTATTTCTGTTTGGGTGGCGCTTTACCACTTTCTTAATTTAACCTGGTTAAAAATTCCTTGGACGCCACTAGCTCTAATTGGTACCGCGGTGGCTTTTGTAGTCGGATTTCAGAATAACTCGGCTTATGATAGAATTTGGGAAGCTAGAAAGATATGGGGCGGTATTGTAAACACATCCCGAACTTTTGGGATGTTCGTTCAGGATATGATTAGCAATGAATATGCTGATAAGGCTAAGTCAGATGAATTCCTGAAAGAGGAAATGAAGACACTTACCTATAGGCACATTGCATGGATGACGGCACTAAGACGGGCGATGAGAACACCAAAAACTTGGGAAACCGCAGTAAATCATAGAACTAATAAAGAATGGGACAACAAGCCGCCAGAATTGAATTCTACCTTTGAGGAGGACATTAAGCATTATATTTCCAAAGAGGACTATGCGTATGTCATGAGTAAAGACAATAAACAAACGGCACTTTTATACCTACAATCCCATCATTTAAAAAAGCTCAAGGAGCAGGGTGTCCTTTGGGAATTTTCCTTTTTGGAATTGGAATCGGTTCTTAAGGACTTATTTACGCTACAGGGGCAAAGTGAGCGGATAAAGAATTTCCCTTACCCCAGGCAGTTTGCCACACTAAATCATTTGTTCATGTGGGTATTTGTGCTTTTATTGCCTTTAGCACTGGTTCCTCAATTTGGGGAAATTGGACTTGAAATCGCGGAACAAAGTCCAGTTATTGGCAAATATTTTGTTTGGGCTACGATTCCTTTTTATGTTATTGTAGCATGGATTTTTCATACCATGGAGCGTATAGGTAGAACAGGTGAAAACCCTTTCGAAGGCACCGCTAATGACGTCCCTATTTCTACTATCGCAAGAGGAATAGAATTAGACCTGAGGCAAAACTTAGGAGAAACCAAAGAAGAGATTCCTGCACAATTTCCTATGAAGTTTAATACACAGTTTTAGATTAATTCCAAGGTTTATCTTTTTTACGAGTTCTTTTAAAGCTACAAACCACCCATTTGAGTGGTTTGTAGCTTTATTTGATTGAATATAAATAGAGGAAGTTAATTAGGCAACCGTCCCCTGACAACTACTACCTGCACCAGCTGTGCACCCGTAACAATGTTGAGAAATAAGGATGTTTCTATCATTTAATAAGTCTTCATTGTAATCTTTAATGTGTTTTACTTTACTAGCCACTTTCAGGTCTAGCATTTGATTAAAGTCACAATCGTACAGCCAACCATCCCAACTAATAGAAATTGTATTGGTACACATTACGTTTGCTACCGCAGAAGGGTTATAAGCTTCTACTAAAGCATACATGTAATCATCATAGTTTTCGGACGCAATTAAATAATCCAAGAAACGGGCAATAGGCAAATTGGTAATGGCAAAAAGACTGTGAAACTGAATATCAAAATCTTCATCCAGAGCTTTTTTAAAGTCCTTTTCCATAGCGTCTTGATCTCCTGGTAAATACGCCCCGGAAGGATTGTAGACTAAATCTAACCGTAAAGAGCTTCCAGGCATTCCGTAACCTCTTTCGTTCAATTCTTGTAACGCTTTTATCGATTTATCAAAAACTCCGTCTCCGCGTTGTTTGTCTGTCTTGCCACGGGTATAGTGTGGCATGGAAGAAATTACATGAACGTTATGCTTCTTAAAGAAATCAGGTAAATCATAGTGTTTCTTATTTGCACGAATAATGGTCAGGTTAGACCTCACAATAAAATCCTTGATTCCTGCTTTAGCGGCCTCTTCCACAAACCACCTGAAATCAGGATTCATTTCTGGAGCACCACCGGTTAAATCAAGGGTATGTGCTTCTGTGTTTTTAATAACCTCCAAACATTGCATCATGGTTTCGCGAGTCATGATTTCCTTTCGGTCTGGACCTGCATCAACATGGCAATGTTCACATACTTGGTTACACATGTAACCCACGTTGATCTGCAGAATTTCCAACTTATTAGGGCGTAAGGGGAAATGACCTATTTCGCTAATTTTATCCTTGAAATAAGGTAGTTCACCATCGGCAAAGATGCCTCCATTCAAAATATCGAGCTGCTTATTGCTTTGTGCTAGTTCGTTTCCTTTTGCTTTTAATGATTTTGTAGCCATTTTTTCAGTATTCAGTATTCAGTATTCAGTATTCAGTTGGTTTGTGAAAAACTACCAGATGACACAGCTAACGGAGTACTACATTGATAATTTATCATATTTATTCATCATCTGTACACCATGTACTAAGGTGGCGCCGCTTTCAATCGCAGCACCCACATGCACAGCTTCCATCATTTCTTCTTTGGTAATTCCCTTCTGTAAACCGTCCTTGGTATAGGCATCAATACAATAGGGACATTTAACCACGTGTGAAACTGCCAAGGCAATCAAGGATTTCTCCCTAGCACTTAGTGCGCCTTCTTCGAAAACCTTACCATAATAGTCAAAAAACTTAGTTCCAAGCTCTTCGCTCCATTCGGTGATTTTGCCAAATTTCCGTAAGTCTTTTGGGTCGTAATAAGAATCTGCCATCTTTTTCTTTGTTTTAGGTTCTATATTCTGTTGTGTAGTAGTATCTAAATAAATAGGAATTCCTTGACCCATTTTTTCAATTTCAGGGAGAATTTCCATGTTGTCCCAAATGCCTGATTTTAGCGTATCTGCGTATTCTTCAGGTAGGTGGTTTTTAAACATTAATTGTTGAGTAGTAGTATAATCATACTCAAAAGACCGATGAGTATATTTTAGGACGCCTTCTTCAATTTCCAACAGCATATACCAGACTCGGGTAGTGCCATCATTGGCTGGCATCCCAATAACACCTGGGTTTAGCCATAGCTTCTCCTTTATGGCTTGATGAAAAGGGAGTCCACAATGCCCTGCAATAATAACATCGCTTTTAGTTTCTTTAAAACATTTTTCCTTATTGCTATTCGCATTAGATTTAAAAATAAACTCTGATGTGTTTTCAAAATCACCATGAACTACGGTAACTTTCTTTCCGCCATATCCAAAACTAATATGTTCTGGAATTTCAGAAATCCATTGTAAGGATTCCTTTGATAAATGCCCCTTGGTATAGGGGAACCAAAGTTTAGAAAAACTATCACAACGCCCGCCCGCTTTAAAATCACAGCCACAATCTTCGCTATCGCTAGCCAATTGTAGTTCCACATTGCCTGCAATGCTCAATGCACCCCATTTTCTGATTAGTTGTATGGTTTCTTCAGGTTGGGCGCAATACCCTGTGATATCTCCAGTACAGATACAGTTCTCTGGAGCTATATCTTCCATTTCGGAGATAGCTATGAGCTGCTCTAAGGCCTGCAGATTACTATATACTCCACCAAAGAGCAATAGCTTTCCATTTTTTGTTCCGATATGTGTTATCTCTTTATCCATTTGGGTGTAAAATAGAGTATAATACAACTTAGAATTCCCCAGAAATTAATCCAAAGTAAATCTGCATATTTTCCAGTGGTAAATATTAACGATTCGGGAAACCAATTGAAAATCAGCAAAAATCCGAATAAAATCCCACAAAAAACACTTAGGTGAAAACTTATCATAGGCGCTTTATCTTTCCAAAATATAAAAATTGGTGTTAATCCGATTACCATGGTTCCGCTTATCGTGGTTGCAGATAGTATTTCGGCATTAAAAAAAACAGGTATAGTGCCGAGTACTGCAATTAGTACCATGGACCAACGCCCAAATTTGATTGAATTTCCAAGCTTTAAATCAATTGCCAGTAGCTTCGAAAAAGACGAAAATGTAGAATCTAACGTAGATGCGGCTGAAGTAATCATTATAAAATTGATAACTAATAAAATAACGACTCCAAAAGCTTTACCAACTTCCACAGCGGCTTGGCCACGCATTCCCTGTGATTGTGCATATACTCCGATAATACTGAAAAGTATAATACATAAAGCACCAATTATACTGGCCCATAGGAAGCTTTTTAGCGTGACTTTTGGACTGCTCAAAAACCCTCTATCTGTTAGCACTGGGTCATGGAAAGGATAACTGAACGATTGTAATACGGCCGCAAAGAGTAAGTTTAAACCCATATCAAAGGACCAAACACCTGAAGTAATGGCGATTGTAGTGGAAAAGTCGGTGTTAGCGCCGAAAATGGCTGCTAAAATAACAAGCAATAGGACAGAGAATAGTCCCATTTGTAAAACGTCTGTAAAGATAGAACTGCTCATACCGCCTTTAAGAACATAGGCCAAGGTTAAGGCGGTAAAAACCAAAACGGACCAATAATATGGGCTAGTGCCAGCATCTCCAAAATAAGTTCCGATGACCATAGTATTACTCCAAACCTCATTGAATAATCGAATGGCGATTAGAATAGAAAAAGTAGCAACAGCTCCATTACCAAATTTGGAAGAAAGAAAATGATGAATGCTGGTATATTTTCCATGTAAACGCATCTTATAAATGATGATACCTGCGACGGCAAAAGAAACATAGTACCCTGCATACGCTACGCCACCTACTATACCATAATCCAATCCTAGATTTGCAGCGTTGGTAATGCTTTTGGCAAAGATCCATGAAATGATAAGACTACCCATTAACATAAAAGTATTGGGCGCTTTCTTCTTTTGAATCGCTTTGAAAAACTGATTGGTATTTTTTGCCAACGGAGAAAGGAAGAACAACACCAAACTTGATGCTATTACTAACCCCCATTGCCAAACTTTTATATCAATCATAAGTTTAAGTACCTAGTATTTCATTAGCATTATCAAAGGCAGTACGCAGGAAATGCTGCAAATTGCTACTGCTTATCTCAACCTTTTATTCGTCCCACCAAACAGCTACGTTAATGTTATTTCCATCTGTTTTACTGGCGGCATCTTGATAATTAATTGCGTTTAGCGCCTCTTCTTCTGACGGATAAGGCATGCGTACCGGAATTAAATTGTTATTCAAACTGGCCGAAATAGTTTTTAATTGCGGAAAGCCAGTTCTTCTATATTCTACCCAACCTTCATACCCGTTTATCATATTGGAAATCCATTTTTGGGTAATGATGTTTTCCAAAGCTTCACCATTTGTGTAAGCTCCTGTTCCTGTTAAATAGTCGGCAGGAAGTTCTACTTGCCAATATCCGAAAGCTTGGGTTACACCAATATTGTATAATGTTTGTCCATCTGCAGTAATTAATCCTTTTTGGGCTGCTTCGGCCAATAGGAAATGTGTTTCCATACTGGTCATGAAATTAGCATCTAAGACTCCTGTGTTTTCTCGAAAAATAGTTCCGGCTAAAGAATAATCTGATAATATAGCCGCATTTTGGGTGGCATCAATTCCGTTTAAGAGCCCATTGAATTCTCCAGTGGTGCTCTTACTAAAAGGTTGGAATAGTTTAGAAATTCTTGTATCGTTCAAATCTGTCAAGATTTCGTCCATAGTTTCGGAGAGTACAAAGTTGTTAAAATCTCCGATACGTAAGCGCGCCAAGCGGAAGTTATTAGGTTCCCCGTCCGTAAAGTCAAAAATGGCATTTTCAGAATTCTCATCGATAAAGTTTCCTTCCACAACAATAGCTTGCAGTTGCGAAGAAACATCCATTTTATCTGAAATCCGCATCAGGTGCTTGATTCTGAGCGAATTTGCAAAGCGAATCCATCCATCTAAATTACCTTCAAAAAGAATATCTCCCTCTAATAGAATGCTTCCGTTGTAATTTTCAATAGCAGCGATGCCTTTCTCTAAGTTATCCAGAATACCACCTTCATCCATATATATTGACTCTTGAGTGTCATAAATGGGAGTTACCGTACCGTCAACACCTTTAAAGGCTTCCGAATAGGGTACATCTCCAAATAGATCAGTTAAACCGGCACTCATGTATGCCTTAAGAATCCGTGATGGGCCTTCATAAACTGCAAAGGTTTCGTTTTTTTGAGATAGGTCTAGTATGATTTCATTATCTCTAAGGTTTTTATAGAAAATTGGCCAAGGATTACCACCTAATTGGGGTGATTTTAAGTTGTGCCTGTCAAAAAGGTTAAAATCTAAAGCCGTTGTGTATTGTCCCAATAAATTCCCCGCTGTAAACCCTTCATAGGACATCTGTTCTCCATAATCATAAATGACTTGGCGCAAGAGTAAACTTGGTTGTATGGTTACGGGCGAATTTGGGTTGGTGTTTATTTCCTTAAAGTCTTGGGTGCAGGAAGAAATGATTACTAAAAGAAGAAGTAATATGATTTGATTAAAACTCTCCCGCAACCTTTTCTTTTTAGACGGAAGGTTAAAAAGCGGTAGTTTTCCCACGAAAAAGAGGGGATTAAGGCGTGTGTTGATTTTATGTAAATAGGTATTAATTATGCTATATATCTGTCTCATCTTCTTTCTCTTAAAAATTAAATCCTGCCTTAAAACCAAAACTACGTGTTGATGCATAGGACATATCTTCAACGCCACTAACAAATCCTTGTCCTTGGACTGCTAATTGCTCAGGGTCAAAATGTGGATTTTCTGTAATAGCGAATAAATTTCTACCAATAAGCGATAAACTTAAACTGGCATCCTGATTAAATAGGCTTAGGTTATCAAAAGTATAGCCTACAGAAAACTGTCTCAGTTTTAAGAACGATGCATCATAGGTGTTGTTCTCCTCATGGTTACGGTCGTAAAACTGTCTATAGTAACTCTCTGCTGTTACAGACGCTGTGTTTGGGGTATACACTGGGTTCTCAGATGTGCCTGTATTCACAACACCTTCGGGAATAATACCTGCCTCTGGTCTAAAAGCGGTTTCGGCTAATTGTCCCCCTACATTTCCTAAAGCCCGTGTTCGTGAAACTATAATACCGCCTTGTCGCCAGTCCAATAGAAAACCAAGATTCCAGTTTTTATAGGCAAATTGGTTGTTGAAACCCAACATAAAATCAGGGTTGTAATTACCTAACTTCTGAAGGTTGTTATCCGGAATGTATCGCCCTTCATCCGTTAAGATAAAATCTCCATTTTCATTCTTTAGATAACCAGTGCCGTACATATCTCCCACGCGGCCCCCTTCTTCAACTTGGAAAAATACCGTTTGGTTTTGACTGTTGTAAATTCTCGAATAGGCCAGTGTTAATCTGCCATCTTCCTGCGGTAAGTCTTCCACCGTGGCTCTGCTTGTGCTAAAGTTTAGCGTACTGTTCCACTTAAAATTATCCGAAATGACAGGGGTAATACCCGCTATAACCTCTACACCTTTCGCTCGTACTTTACCTCCATTTACCACTTGTTGGGTAAAGCCAGATGAGATACCAATGGGCAGTGAAATAATTTGATCTTCGGTTACCGCATTATAATAGGAAATATCAAAACGCAACTGGTCGCTAAAAAACCGAAGGTCCGCGCCAACTTCAAAAGAGGATGTGCTTTCTGGTTGAAGATTAGGGTTTGCAATTGTATTTTGATTACTAAAGGTGGGCTGACCATTAAACGGTGTTTGAGCCACAAAAGCACCTGTAGTTTGGTATGGATTGGTATCATTACCCACTTGTGCCCAACTGGCTCTTAGTTTGGCAAAGGAAACGACTTTTGGTAGATCTACTATTTGGGATACAATGAAGCTACTGGAAAAAGAGGGATAGAAAAATGATGTGTTATCCACAGAAAATGGTGTGGCTAAAGCACTGGACCAATCGTTTCTCCCCGTAATATCTAAAAATAAGAAGTTCTTGTAGCCTAATTTGGCAATTCCGTAAAAGCTATTGATGCGTTTATTGGATTCAAATTCAAATACTTCAATTGGCGACGCTCCATTCGACAAGCGAAAAATTCCCGGTTGTGCCAAGCTTGTGGTCTGTGACTGTGCCGTAAACGCGTTTTGATCCAACCTATTGCCACCGATGGATACATCAAATTTTATATCACCAAACTGATTGGTATAGTTTAACAGGAAGTCAGTATTAATTTCTCTAAAAAATACGTTGTGTTCTGCGTAGCCTCCGTTTTGAAAGCGGTTGGAGCTAAAGGCGCGGCGCAGTTGACGTAGTTCGCTAGAGTAATCCATTCCGGAACGTATGGTCGCCCTCAAGTGATTTGTAATATCATAGGTAGCAGAGATATTTCCAAATACGCGGTCTCTATTGAAAGAGTTACGGTTCTCGTTCAAAATAAAGAATGGGTTATCAAAAAATGTATAATTATAAGAGTATTGTTGTATACCTTCTAAACCTGGTTGCCAATAGTCCCTAAGATTGTCAATATTTAAGGAACGTGGTCCCCAAGCTACTAAAGAATAATTCGCATTTTCTGAACCATATCCACTGGAAGGACGGTTATCACTTTGTGAATTGACATAACTTATGGAAGAATTTATCCGTAATTTATCTGTGGGAGTAAAGCCCAAACGAGCACTTATGGTCTGCCTATCCAAATTAACACCAGGAATGATAGATTCACTGCGCAAATCCGTAAAGGAGAGGCGGTAATTGCCTTTTTCAAAACTATTAGAAATGGCGATATTGTTTATTAGCGTTGTTCCAGTTTTATAGAAATCCTTCAAATTATCTGGATTAGATCGGAACTCAGTAGGTGTAATCGGTAAACCGCTGTAAAGACCAGTATCACCGCCTCTAACGACGGTTCCATCGGGCAGGTTTACCGGACTATCAAACTGGGGAATAAAATTTCCCACATTTAATCTTGGCCCCCAACTATAGGTAATGTTATCGCTAGTACCACCACCAAGTCCATCTACAAATTCAAATACCCCGGACTGTCCTTGTCCGTATTCATTTTGAAAGTCGGGAAGGCGAAAGGCAGAATCTACAAAAAAACTGGTGTTATAGCTGATACCTAGGCCTTGTGTGTTTTTTCCGCTTTTGGTTTCGATTATGATAACACCATTGGAAGCTCTAGTACCATAAAGCGCAGCGGCACTGGGTCCTTTTAAAACAGAGACCTCCGCAATATCATCGGGATTTACCTCCATAGCGCCGTTTCCAAAGTCGATTTCCTGAAAACCAGCTGCGGCTTCATTTGTAAAATTGAAGACAGAATTGTTATTAATAGGCACTCCATCCACAATAAATAATGGATTATTATTAGAAAAAGAAGCTTCTCCTCGAATGGTAATTTTTGAGGAGGAACCTACTCCGGTAGCACCTTGATTGATAGTAACTCCAGCTAACTTCCCGGTAAGGTTATCTAAAAAATTGACTGATTTTACCTCCGTCACACCCTTGGAATCAAGACTTTGTACTACATAGCCCAGTTCTTTTGTTTCTCTTTTTAGTCCAAGTGCGGTAAGAACTACTTCATCGAGTTGTTCAGAAGATTCCAATAAGGTTACATCTAAAATCAGCATATTCTTTAAAGGAACCGTTTGTGTTTCATAGCCTAAAACAGAAAATTTTAGAGTTCCAAATAGGCTTGAAACATTAAGATTGTATTTGCCTGCTTTGTTGGATATAGTTCCTTTGTTTGTGCCTGTTAATTGGATATTCACATATGGAATTGGTAATCCAGCAGCATCTGTTACCTTACCTGTAACAGTTTCTTGTGCCAATGTGATAGCAGCCATGAACAATGTCATAACTAACAATAAATACTTCATATAGTAGTATGGAATGAATTAGTAGTCTGGACTGCAACTTGCAGTTGGGTCAATAAAAACTAAGGAAGAAGGACTAAGGGAGACCCTTTGTTAGAAGGCTGACGAATAAAACTAGCTGAAAACAACGAAACAAGTATATCCGCCATTTGGTTTTCAAACTGTAGAAGTAGGGTAAGGAGATTTAATAACGTTGATGAAAGAGATTTTCTAAAAGAAACCAATCTTTTCACGTCTTTAGTGGTATCCAAATCGCCAAGAACAGGTAATTTGTATAACAGACAATCGGTTTGATTAAGAATTGCTGATATGCGGTTAAACAGACTAAACTGTTGCCAGGGTAAACTTTTAAAGATTTCTGGATCAAAGTTAGATTTATGGATACCCATTAAATAGAAACCACCGTCCAATGCCGGTCCTAAAATTGTTTTTTCAGCTTCTAAAGCAGTTTTGGTTTTGAGTAAGTGCGCCGTTTGCAATTGGGGAGTATCATTGCCAATGGTGATGATATTGTCATAACCGTTATCGAAAACTGTTTGTATTGCGTTTGTAAAACGCTCGCCAAATGAGCTGCCTCTTTGGTCTTTGTCTGAAATATGAAAATAAGGGAGCCCCGTCCTTTTTACCTTCTGTATAGTCCCTTCAGTAAGTTTTTGGAACAATACTTCACCTTTTGGCATAGGTTTTTGTGACAACTCCTTTTTAGCGGAATTGGCAAAAATCAAAATGGCTGTTTTGTGCAAAGAATTCAACAGGTTTATTTTTCTTTTCTTAGTAAACTTACGATAAAAAGTATATTGTGGTTTGGTCGTAGAATTAAAAGGCTCATTACAAATGGCTAAACATTTAATTTCTCTAAACCAACTAGCTAGTTTGTTTAACCATCTATATTTATCAGGTGTTCAAAAATAACAACCGTTATTGTAGAAGAAATCAACGATGAAATTCATAGTACCACCTAGAATCAGCAGTTTAAATAGTAATACCGACCAAGTAGTTTAAAGTGTAACCAATAAACATAAACTTGAACAAGCTTGTTTCGTCTTAAACGTTCTATTTTTGCAACTCAACATAACCTATGGAACCTCAATTATTACAATCTAAGTCGCTTGGCCTTGTGCTCTCAGGAGGAGGCGTACGTGGTATGGCGCATATAGGGGTTATCAAAGCCATGGAAGAGTTTGGTTTGAACACTAAAGTTGTTGCAGGAAGTAGTGTAGGTGCTATAATAGGAGCGCTATATGCTAATGGTAATTCTGTATCGGATATGATGCGATTTTTTAAGGAAACTCCCTTATTCAAATATAATTTCTTTGCTTTGGCCAAACCCGGGTTAATAAATACGGAGCGATATATCGATATTTTCAAGGCGTATTTCCCTCATGATAGTTTTGAAGCCTTGCAAAGAGAGCTTTTTGTGGTTGCAACTAATTTGGAACTAGGGCAAGAAGAATTTATTGCAAAAGGGGAACTCATAAAACCTTTATTGGCCTCTGCTGCTCTACCTCCTGTGTTTAGTCCTGTAACCTACCAAGGAATGTTATATGCGGATGGTGGGATTATGAATAATTTCCCATCGGAACCGGTTTTGGGCAAAGTAGACTTTATCATAGGTAGCAATGTATCTATTGTATCTAAATCGCAAAAAAAAGATCTTAATAATTCAATTCAACTAACAGGAAGGGTTACCGGATTAATGATTTATGCTATCAATAGAGAAAAAATAGACAAATGCGACTTGGTCTTTGAGCCCCAAGAGCTTGAAAAAATAGGCATTCTAGACCGTAAAGGCTTAGAAAATGCTTATGCTATTGGTTATGAAACTGCTGTAAGGGAGTTTGAGAAAATGGCGGCTAACCACTAAATACTACTTCCTTAATTCTACAAAATCAGGGATTTTAACTAAACATCATCATAATCCACGGTTAATGTAGGCGTAGTGGGATGTGCTTGACAGGTTAAAATAAAGCCATCTGCTATTTCACCATCCGTTAAGATTTGATTCTTTACCATTTCTGCTTTACCCTCTTTTATTTTTGCAATACAACTGCTGCAAACGCCGCCTTGGCAAGAGTAGGGGGCATCAATATTTTCTTTTAGAACGGCATCTAGCACCAAGGTGTTTTTGTCCATCGTAAGTTCAAACTCCTCGTCATCCACAATAATTTTTAAGGTTGTTTTTCCTTCAGAGGCAACAGGCATTTCTTCCTTGATTTCCGTTGTGGTAAATAACTCAAAATGAATTTTTTCCTTAGGAACGTCGTTTTCTACCAACGTATCCGTAACCAAATGAATCATTTGTTCTGGCCCGCATAGGTAATAACCGTCAAAATTAACGTCTTTGTGCTTGTTTTTTAGGGCATAGTTTACTGTTGCCGTATCTATACGGCCAAATAGAGCTTTGTCTTCTTTCGCTTGACTATTGGTAAAGTAAACAAAAAACCTATTGGTATAATCCAGTTGCAGTTTTACTAAATCTGTATAAAACATGGTTTCCTCATAAGATTTATTACCGTAAACCAATACAAAGGTGTTTTTAGGATTGCTGTCTAAAACCGTTTTGGCAATACTCATGATTGGGGTAATTCCACTTCCCGCAGCAAAAGCGGCAATATGTTTAGTATCGGAGGATTTAAACATAAAACGACCTTCTGGGGGCATTACTTCCAGCACATCTCCTACGTTTAGCTTAGTACTTGCGTAGTCTGAAAATCCGCCACGGTCTACCTTTTTAATACCGATAGTGATATCTTCCCGCTTTGGAGAGGAACTAATAGAATAGGCTCTGCGTAATTCTTTACCCTTAATCTCTTTCTTTATGGTAATGTATTGTCCAGCAGTAAATGCAAAGGTTTGGATAAGGTCTTTAGGAATACCAAACGTAACAGCAACTGAACTTGGAGTTAATTTTTTTATCGACGTTACCGTGAGGGCATGAAAATCGGCCATAATTTCTTTTTCTTTTAAATAGAGTACAAAATTAAGCATTGATAAAGCGATACAAAACGGAAAGTTGAAAAAAACATACCTAGAATTCTTATGCATAAGAAAATTAGGTATATTTGAAATCCTATCTTGATGTTAGTTTTATAGCAGTCGAAAGCTTTTGATAGGCACAAAAAATGTAAAATAAAGTCTTAGTCCCTTGGTGGCTGAGCATAGTCGAAACCATGGCAAATTCAAAATTATATAAGGGCAGTTTAAATACCATTATCCTTAAGTTATTAGATGAAGAGGGAAAAATGTACGGCTATGAGATTACCCAAAAGGTAAAAGCTCTAACTAAAGGAGAATTGAAGATTACGGAAGGCGCTCTATATCCTGCATTGCACAAGTTAGAAGCGGAAGGCCTTTTGGATGTTGAGGTGGCTAAAGTAGATAACCGCCTTCGTAAATATTATAAATTAACCAAACAAGGCGAGCAAGAAACTGTAAACCGCTTGGCGGAGCTGGAAGAGTTTATCCGTAGTATGCAGCAATTGGTAAATCCTAAATGGAGTATTCAGTAAGATGAGATTAACCAGACAAGACATAAAGAATATCGATATATGGTTAAAGCGTAAAGGCATTAAATATGTGGATGTACGTTTTGAACTGATTGATCATTTGACTTCTGAATATGAGGAATTTGATAATTATCCCGATTTAGGGAGTTTTCTTTAAAATCGATTGACTTGGTGTAAAAAAGTGACCAAACAAAAACAGCGAAGTTTAGGAATAGGACAATTTAAAATTACTGGGAAGGAATTTTTTCGGTTGTTGGTTTATCCCAAAACATGGTTGTTATGATTTTTATTCTTGTGACTTATTTTTTCGTTAGAATCGTATTTAACACCGAAACAGTTAATATGGTTTATAGGATCTCCGATGTTTCTTGTTTTGTTTATTCAGTTATTTTATATGCTTAAATTTATTAAGAAGCTTGGAACAAGCATTGAAAAGGAATACTTGGCGATAGCCATGCATAATGGCAGTATGGTTATATTTATGCAACCGGTTTGGGCCTTTTTGAGTTTACCTAAGGAAAGGTTGAACAATTTTTTTTTCTTAATCCCTTTTGTGTTACTTATTACAATTTTAAATGTTGCAGCGATAAATATTTTTAAGTTAAGGCTGTATAGGGTTGCAAAGGATTATCGTTCTCTTAAACGTTACTTTCAATGAAACTAACCCAAAACCATATACAAGAACTCTACAAATTTACCAGAGCGCACTTCGTAGAGCACTACGACCTGCAAACTGAGTTGGTTGATCATTTGGCCAATGGTATAGAACGCCAATGGGAACAGGACCCATCACTGACTTTTGAGGAGGCTAAGCAAAAGGAGTTTAAGAAATTCGGGGTTTTTGGTTTTATGGATGTAGTTACATCGCGAAAAAATGCGATGGGCAAGAAATACAGAGCAATTATCTGGGGCTACTTTCAAGAATGGTGGTCGTTGCCAAAAATACTATGTACTATTACAGTTGTTCTTGTCATTTTTCTCACCTTACGGGCCCTTCCCAATGGGGAAGTGAAATTAGGAATAATAGCAGGTGCTTTCTTATCACTTTCAATACTAATGCTTTATAGGTCTTTTCAATTAAAGCGAAGCATGGGAGGGCTTTACAAGAAATGGATGCTTCAAGAAATGATTTTTCAGCAAGGCGCAGTTGTCCAATTGTTTATTTTTCCTGTCCACTTTTTAAATTTAGGGAATAACACAGGATTTATAGAAAACTACTATGGGCAGTTGATTCTTGCGCTCCTTATGGTAATCTTGCTAATTATGTTAAATATAATAGGGTATGTTATACCTTCTAAGGCCCATGAATTGCTAGCAGAAACCTATCCAGAATATAAAATTAAGTAAGAAGTGTAACAAAAACCATTTTTCGGTTACCAATTACCAGAACGTTAAAACCAACCGTCTATGTTCAAAATATTTACAGGGCTTCAATGGAAGTCATTTTTTCGCTCGGCCACCTTTGGGAAGAGCCTTGGCCTAAAAATCTTAATGGGATTCTTTGGTGTTTATATGCTGGTCTCTCTCGCCGGTGCCGGTGCCGGTATGTATTTTATCCTTAAAAAGATTTTTCCGGACCAAAGCCCCATGTGGACCATCAGTCAATACTTTATTTATTGGGTACTCATAGAATTGTTCTTGCGGTATTTTATGCAAAAGCTACCCGTGATGGATATTAAGCCTTTCCTTACCACTCCGGTAAAGAAAAGCGCAATTGCCCATTATATTTTAGGTCGCTCCGGAGTGTCTATTTATAACTTATTATCGCTATTTTTCTTTGTTCCCTTTGCTATAGTCTTACTATTTCAAGGATATCCGGCATTAAATGTACTGTTATGGATTGTGGCCATTTTCTCCATCGTTCTTTGTGTAAATTATGTCAATTTGCTTATTAACAAGAACGATAAGGCATTGATAACAATCGGCACTCTTATTGTCATAGGCTACGCTTTGGATTACTTCCAGGTTTTTGATGTAAAGGATTTTTTCGCCCCCATATTCCATGCCTTATATGCCTATCCCTTAGCAGCTTTAATTCCCGTTGGGCTAGCAGTATTGATTTATTATATCAATTATAAATACTTGCGTACCAAAATTTACTTGGACGCTACCTTGAAACCAAAAACCAGTGAAGCCAATACAAGTGAAATGGCATGGGCCAAAAAATTTGGTGAGATGGGGCCGTTTTTGCAGCTGGACCTTAAAATGATATGGCGTAACAAGCGTACTAAGAGCCAAGTGTTTATTTCTTTACTCTTCGTTTTCTACGGATTAATTTTTTACACTCAGGATATTTACTCTGATATGATGCCTATGAAAGTGTTTTTAGGGGTGTTTATGACGGGTGTTTTTCTGAGTAATTTCGGCCAGTTTATTCCAGCTTGGGACAGTAGTTATTATTCCATGATGATGTCTCAGAATATTCCGCTTCGTAAGTATTTGGAATCAAAAGCTACTTTGATATCTGTAAGTGTAATTGTAATGTTCTTACTTACCATCCCTTATATTTACTTCGGTTGGGAGGCATTGGCGATTAATTTTGCCTGTGCGATGTACAACTTAGGTGTAAATATACCGGTCATTTTATTTTTTGGCTCCTTCAATAAAAAGCGAATTGAATTAGACCAGAGTCCGTTTGGGAATATGCAAGGTACCAGTGCCACGCAGTTTTTGATTATGCTTCCGGTATTGATAGCTCCTATCGTTTTGTTTTCCATTTTTTATTATGCGATTTCCTTTGAGGCCGCCATTATCGTTTTATCCGTTTTGGGAGTCATAGGGTTTGCCATGAAGAATTACTTATTGAACTTAGTAACCGAACAGTATAGAAAAAAGAAGTACGGTATGATTGCAGGATTTAAGGAGAAGGCGAGCTAATTTTAGAAGAGACAAGAAACAAGAGTTCAAGTACAGCAACAAATAATATTTATTTTACAACCATGATAATAACTGAAAAATTAACCAAGAAGTACGGAAAGCAAACAGTACTTAGTATAGAGCATTTAGAAATACCCAAGGGACAAAGTTTTGGTCTAGTGGGCAATAACGGAGCAGGTAAAACAACATTTTTCAGCTTGTTGTTAGATTTAATTCAGCCAAGTTCGGGTCATATTACGTCTAACGGTGTGCAAGTGAACACTAGCGAAGAATGGAAACCTTTTACTTCCTCCTTTATAGACGAGAGTTTCTTAATTGGGTATTTGACGCCAGAAGAATATTTTTATTTTATAGGGGACTTAAGAGGGGCCAATAAAGCTGATGTGAATGCATTATTGGCGCAGTTTCAAGACTTTTTCCATGGCGAAATTTTGGGACAGAAAAAATATTTACGCGATCTCTCCAAAGGAAATCAGAAAAAGGCAGGCATAGTCGCTTCGTTCATTGGAAATCCGGAAGTAGTTATTTTGGACGAACCTTTTGCAAATTTAGATCCTACGACGCAGATTCGCTTAAAAGGGATTATTAGAGACCTTGCAGCCAAAGACAATGTAACCGTGTTGGTTTCCAGTCACGATTTAATTCATGTGACCGAAGTTTGTGAACGTATTGTAGTATTGAACAAGGGCGAAGTAGTAAAGGATATTCAAACGTCTACCGAAACATTGAAAGAGTTAGAGCAGTTTTTTGCGGGATAAACAGCAGAAATTGTACTTTAAAAACTGCATTTTATCGATGGGGAACATAAATTACTAAAACCGACTAATCAGTCGGTTTTTTGTTTCATTTTTTTATGGTATCCCTAAAGGGGCTCAGATGGCTGGCAAAAAAGTACCGTTCAAACACACATTTTACAGCGTGCATACATGAAATTTGGCATAAAACAAACTACACGGTCGGTTCAAATGGTTAGCGTAACAATGATTAGCTACCTTCAGGAATAAAATAAATCTACCTTTTGTCGATGAACGGTATAATAATATGATTGTTTTTAAGTTAACCATACATACGGATATATATAATTTTGACGCTTCAACTTAGATACATTTCGGCCATACTTTTAGGGACACTGCTCTTCAACGCATGTTCTACTAAAAAGGATGCGGCATTAAACCGTAACTGGCACGCTTTAAACACTAAGTACAATACCTTGTATAATGGCAATATAGCCTTTGAAGAAGGTCGTATTACCTTAAACGATAGTTACCAAGACGATTATTGGGAAATTTTACCAGTAGAACGTTTGGAGGTTTCTGGCGAAATCAAATTGGACTCAGAGGACAACAACCCCAATTTCCTATTGGCGGAGGAAAAGGCAACAAAAGCCATTCAACGTCACAGCATGGATATTAAGGATGAGGAGCGCAATCCCCAGACCGATGAAGCTTTCCTGCTCTTGGGAAAAGCGCGCTATTTTGATGAACGCTACATTCCTGCATTGGAGGCTTTCAATTATATTTTAAACAAGTATTCCCAAAGCGATAAGCTGAACGAAGCTAATATCTGGCGTGAAAAAGTAAATATTCGGTTAGAAAATGAGGAACTCGCTATCCGAAACTTAAAGCGCTTGATGAAATACGAGACGCTTAAAGATCAGGAATATGCAGATGCCCGGTCTATGTTGGCACAGGCTTATATAAATCTTAATGTTCCGGATACTGCTATTCAGCAACTAAAGGTAGCATCATACTACACTGAAAAAAACCCAGAAAAAGGGCGGTACTATTACATCATAGGACAGCTATATAATCAAATAGGCTATAAGGACAGTGCCAATTATGCCTATGACAAGGTAATTGACCTGAACAGGAAATCGCCACGGGTGTATATGATTAATGCCGAGATACAGAAAATTAGGAATACTGCTATTACCTCAGAGAATAAGCAAGAAGTTTTTGAATACTTGACATGGTTAGAGGAAAACCGCGAAAACCGACCATTTTTAGATAAAATCTTCAGACAAATAGCTGAATTTCATTTAGAACAAGAGTCGGATAGTTTGGCCGTAGTCTATTTTAATAAATCCTTAAGGGCTACCCAAAACGAACCTAAATTGAATGCCCTGAATTACGAAAACTTGGCTGAGTATAATTTTGACAGGAATGAGTACAAATCCGCAGGAGCCTATTATGACAGTGTTTTGCCCAACCTTAATGAGAATACCAAAAAATATAGGATAGTTAAGAAGAAACTGGATAATTTGGAGGATGTCATCAAATATGAGGACATTGTACAATATACGGACAGTGTTATTACTATCTACGAATTACCAGTAGATGACCGAATAGTGTATTTTGAAAAACATATAACAGAGCTTAAAAAGGCCAAGGAAAAAGCACAGAAAAAGGAAAAAGATAAGATTACAGAAGGTTTTGCGTCTTTTGCCAAAAGTAAGGGCGGCAAGGAGAACAAAGGCAAGTTTTACTTTTATAACATTACGAGTCTTGGCTACGGTCAAAACGAGTTTAAGAATCGATGGGGTAACAGAGAACTGTCAGATGATTGGCGTTGGTCCAACAAAGCAATTTCTCAGGTATCAGAAGCCACTGGAGAACTTGTAACTGAACTTCCTTCTGATGCAGAATTGACCGAAGACGAAAAATTCTCCTTGGATTTCTATATGGACCGCGTACCTAAGGAAGTGGCAGTTATAGACAGCTTACGAACAGAACGGAATTTCGCTAACTATCAATTAGGATTAATTTATAAGGAGAAATTCAAAGAAAACCTATTGGCAGCCGGAAAGTTGGAAAATGTACTGGCATCCAAGCCAGAGGAGCGCTTGATTCTTCCATCAAAATACAATCTGTATAAAATATATGAAGAAGAAGGCAGTCCGTTAATGGCTTCTATGAAGGCAGAAATTATTGCAAATCATCCCAATTCTCGCTACGCGGAAATACTCTTGAACCCACAAGCGATTTTGGCCAATGATTCAGACAGTCCTGAGAAACGGTATGAAACTTTGTTCAGGCAGTATAAAAAGCAACAGTTTTTGCAGGTAATCACTGCAGCTCAGGAAAACATTAATAGGTTTACCGGTGATGCTATTGTACCTAAGTTTGAAATGTTGAAGGCTAATGCTATAGGCAGACTACAAGGGTTTGAACCGTTTAAGGAGGCCCTAAATTATGTTGCACTCACCTATCCGAACAATCCAGAAGGAAAAAAGGCGGAACAGATGATAGCCGAGCAATTGCCAAAATTGGAACCAAAGGAATTTTCTCCAGAAACCGACTCCAAAGGAACCTCAAATTGGAAGGTAATGTTTCCGTTTAAGCGAAGCAATAACGAGAAAGCGTTAAAACTTATGGAGTTGTTGGAGAAATCCATTAAGGACCTTAAGTATAGGAACATGGTTTCCAAGGATATTTATAGTTTGGAGGATCAGTTTGTGGTCGTACATGGCTTTAAATCTAAGGACTTTGCACTAGGTTACGCTGAGCTTTTAAAAAACAATAAGGATTACCGGGTTGCTGATAAGAATTTTGTAATTTTATCGAATAACTATAAAGTAATCCAAGTACATAAGAATTTACAGGACTATCTTAATACGATTATAACCCCAAAACCCTAAATCCATGTTTTCAGATAAACAAAAACCTAGAGCTATGAACGAAGTAGGAGGACAACCCAACAGAATAGAGAAAAACACTAAAATTAAAGGAGATATCATTTCCGAGGCAGATTTTCGTATCGATGGAAAATTGGACGGAAATGTGAAAACTTCTGGAAAAGTGGTAATTGGAAAGGATGGCTACATCCACGGAAAAGTAGAATGTGTAAATGCAGATATAGAGGGCAGCTTTAATGGCGAACTTTTGGTTTCCGATTTACTATCTCTTAAATCCAGTGCTGTAATTGAAGGAACGGTCTCCGTTAGCAAACTTGCTGTAGAGCCCGGAGCTACGTTTAATGCTTCATGTACTATGAAAGGGAGTTCAGGCGCTATGAGCTCCAATTCCAGTAGTTTTAAATCTAAAAATGAACCAGCAAAAGCTTCCTAAAAAAAATAATTTTAAAAACGTAGCGATTCTTTCCGGAATTGCTTTTGAAATGGGAGCTATCATATTTTTAGCCGCCAAAGGAGGTATTTGGTTGGATGAACATTATGGTAATGAAAAACGAATTTGTACGGCTATAGCAACAATTTTTGGTGTGGCAATATCTATTTGGGTAGTTTTGCGACAACTTAAAAGCGTAAAGTATTGAACTTAAAATCGAATTCCATTGCCCAATTTTCTATCTTTCTTGGGACTGGTTTGGTATTCGCATTCTTTCTACATACATATATACTAGAGGTTAAAGGTTTGCCCAAGTATGGGAATCTTATTATAAAATCTTATGTGTTAAATGGTATTTTGGCCACCAGTATCTATATAGGCCTTTATTTGGCTAGAGAGAAATTGAAAAATCAAATCGGATTTCTTTTTATGGGTGGAAGTTTTCTAAAATTTGTCTTCTTTTTTATTATTTTTTATCCTGTTTACAATGCCGACAATACCATGGATAAAATGGAATTCTCAGCATTCTTTGTACCTTATACCATAGCGCTTATTCTTGAGACTGTTTTCATGGCTAAAACACTTAATAAAATGGAATATAAGTAGTGGCATATTTCCTTATAAAAACAGCGGTAAAATAAAGTCTCATTTGCTTTTTTGTTTTTGGGATAATAGCGTACATTTGCATCGATTTTTAGGGACCGATATTTGAGTAATATGCGAAAAACATTTTTTTTCAAACTTCTAACTGCCATTGTTTTGTTTTTTGGCAATACTATTTCTGCTTCGGAGATAAAATCTGCTATTGAGGAGCCTAAACAGGACCTTAAAACAGAAATTAAGGAATACATTCAACATCACCTTAAAGATTCTCATGATTTCTCTTTGTTTTCTTACACGAATGAAGCGCATGAACACGTATATGTAGGCTTTCCTTTGCCAGTAATTCTTTGGGATGATGGTTTAAAAGTATTTTCCTCATCAAAACTACACCATGGCGAGACTTTGGCCGATGTAGATGGAAACTTCTACAAGCTCTATCACAACAAAATTTATAAGACAGATGCGGATGGAACTATTAATTATGATGAAGAACATCACGCCACTAATGTAAAACCATTGGACTTTTCTATTACAAAGAGTGTAGTTATGATATTCATAACTGGTCTGCTGATGTTTTTCTTATTTAGAGGATTAGCCAAGTCATATGCTAAAAACGAGGGAATACCAACGGGTGTAGGTCGCTTTTTTGAGCCTATAGTGCTTTATATAAGAGATGATATTGCAAAGCCTAACATTGGCGAGAAAAAGTACAAAAGATATATGCCTTATTTGTTATCTATCTTTTTCTTTATATGGTTCTTAAATATATTTGGATTAACCCCATTAGGAGTTAACGTTACTGGAAATATCGCCATAACATTTGCTTTAGCATTGTTAACATTTTTATTTACTAACCTTACAGGAACCAAGGATTATTGGATGCATATTTTTGACCCACTAGGAGATACATTGCCTTGGTATGGTAAGTTGGTTTTATATCCTATTTTGATTCCTATTGAATTGTTAGGAATATTTATAAAACCATTCTCCTTATTGATTCGTTTGTATGCGAACATGCAAGCAGGTCATATCGTATTAATGAGTTTAATTGGGTTAATGTTTATTTTTAAGAGTTGGTTAGGTAGCCCATTGTCTTTTGGACTAGCTTTTGCAATTTCTTTGATTGAGATTTTGGTGGCACTTTTGCAGGCGTATATTTTCACGATGCTTTCAGCTTTGTATTTTGGTTTTGCAGCGGTAGAGCACGATCATGCAGATGCGCACTAAAAAGGTGTTTTGTTTTCATTCCCGCGAAGGCGAGAATCTAGTATTGAATTTTTAATTTTTAAACTATATATTTTATGGAAATTCCAGTAATGGTAGGTGCAGGTTTAGTTGTGATTGGTGTTGGTATTGGTATTGGTAGAATCGGTGGTTCGGCTATGGATGCTATTGCTCGTCAGCCTGAAGCTTACGGAAAGATTCAAACAGCAATGTTGATTGCAGCAGCGCTTATTGAAGGTATTGGATTTGCTGCATTATTTGCGGTATAATCAATTAGTATCAAATAAAAGCTGCAACGGTTGGTTGCAGCTTTTATTTAAATTTAAAGTTTTAAAGTTCTCAAAGTAAAAAAAATGGCAAAATTATTAGAAGAATTTTCAGTAGGACTGTTTTTTTGGCAAACCTTATTGTTTGGTTTATTGCTTTTCTTATTGTGGAAATTTGCTTGGAAGCCGATCTTGAGTGCAGTTGATGCCCGTGAGGATGGTATCAAAGATGCTTTGGCTGCTGCTGAGAATGCAAAGAAAGAAATGCAAAATGTAACTGCAGATAGCGAGAAGCTTTTGAAGGAGGCACGCGGAGAACGCGAAGCATTGTTAAAAGAAGCACGTGAAATCAAGGAAAAGATGATAGCTGATTCTAAGGAACAAGCTAAAGTTGAAGGAGACAAAATGATTAAGCAAGCACAAGCGGCCATTGAAAGTGAAAAGAAGGCTGCCGTAGCGGATATAAAAAATCAAGTAGCTGAGCTTTCTGTAGCAATTGCAGAAAAGGTTATTAAAGTGGAACTTTCTAACAAAGACAAGCAATTGAAATTGGTTGACGAGTTATTAGGTGATATTAAATTGAAGTAAAAAGGTATGAACGAATCTAGAGCAGCAGTACGATATGCCAAAGCCATTTTGGATTTGGCAGCGGACAAAAAGGCAACCGATGCCGTTGAGAAGGATATGCGTTCTATCGTAACTACCGTTTCCGATAGTAAGGAATTAAGACAAATGTTGTCTAGCCCGGTAATAACGGGAACTGCAAAAAAGGACATCCTTTCTAAGATATTCAAAAAAAGCCATGCAATTTCGGAAGGGCTAATAGCGCTGTTGGTAGAGAATAAAAGGATTTCGATTTTGAATGAAGTCGCTTTAAAGTATATCATTATTAATGAGCAGCTGAAGGGAAAAGATGTAGCTTACGTAACTACTGCGGTACCTATGGATGCTGCAATGGAAAAAAAGATTTTAAAACAGGTGACCAATATTACAGGAAACGAAGTCACTTTAGAGAATACAGTCGATGAGAATATCATCGGTGGTTTTGTTTTACGCGTTGGGGATTTACAGTATGATGCTAGTATTGCCAACAAATTAAACAATTTAAAAAGAGAATTTACAAATAATCTATAATAAATGGGAAGACATATGGACATCTAATGTCTAGCGTCTAAACATCTAACGTCTTAGAAAAATGGCAGGAGTAAAAGCCGCTGAGGTATCAGCAATTTTAAAGCAACAATTATCAAATTTCGATGCAACCGCTACTTTGGATGAAGTAGGAACAGTATTGCAGGTAGGTGATGGTATCGCCAGGGTCTTTGGTTTGGCCAACGTGCAGTACGGTGAATTGGTAGAGTTCGAAGGTGGTTTGGAAGGAATTGTTCTAAACTTGGAAGAAGATAACGTAGGTGTAGTATTGTTGGGCCACTCTAGAGAAATCGGAGAAGGAACTACCGTAAAACGTACACAACGTATTGCTTCCATAAATGTTGGCGAAGGAATTGTTGGTCGTGTTGTAGATACATTGGGACAACCAATAGATGGTAAAGGACCAATTGCTGGCAAGACGTATGAAATGCCATTAGAGCGTAAGGCACCTGGTGTCATTTTCCGTGAGCCAGTTACAGAACCATTACAGTCGGGAATTAAGGCTATTGATGCTATGATTCCTGTAGGTAGAGGACAGCGTGAGTTGGTTATTGGTGACCGTCAAACAGGTAAGACTACAGTCTGTATTGATACCATTTTGAACCAAAAAGAGTTTTACGATGCTGGTGAGCCAGTATATTGTATTTATGTTGCTATTGGTCAAAAAGCATCAACGGTTGCAGGAATTGCACAAGTATTAGAAGACAAAGGCGCAATGGCCTATACAACAATAGTAGCTGCAAACGCATCTGATCCTGCACCAATGCAGGTATATGCCCCTTTTGCAGGTGCATCTATTGGAGAGTATTTTAGGGATACAGGTCGCCCAGCTTTGATTATATATGATGATTTATCAAAACAAGCGGTAGCCTACCGTGAGGTTTCTTTGTTATTAAGAAGACCACCGGGACGTGAAGCATACCCTGGAGATGTTTTTTACCTACACTCTAGATTACTAGAGCGTGCAGCAAAGGTCATTAATGATGATGCCATTGCTAAGAACATGAACGATTTGCCTGATGTATTGAAGCCAATTGTAAAAGGTGGAGGTTCTTTAACCGCTTTACCAATCATTGAAACACAAGCTGGTGATGTATCTGCGTATATCCCAACAAACGTAATTTCCATTACGGATGGTCAGATTTTCTTGGAGCAGGATTTATTTAACCAAGGGGTTCGTCCAGCCATTAACGTAGGTATTTCGGTATCTCGTGTAGGTGGTAATGCACAGATTAAATCCATGAAAAAGGTAGCGGGTACCTTAAAATTGGATCAAGCTCAGTTCCGTGAATTGGAAGCTTTTGCCAAGTTTGGTTCAGATTTGGATGCAGCAACATTGAACGTGATTGAGAAAGGACGTAGAAATGTTGAAATTTTGAAGCAAGCTCAAAATGATCCTTTTACGGTAGAAGATCAAGTTGCTATCATTTATGCAGGCTCTAAGAACTTGTTAAGAGACGTTCCAGTAGAGAAAATAAAGGAATTTGAAAGAGATTATATAGAGTTCTTAAATGCGAAGCACAGAGGTATATTAGATACACTTAAAGCAGGAAAGCTAACGGATGAGGTTACGGATACCTTAAACGCAGTTTGTAAAGAGCTTTCAGCGAAGTACATAGGGTAAAAATTAATAACGAGTACAACTCATAAAGCACTTAAGTACTTTGTACTCGCTACTTAATACTATAGAAAAATGGCCAATTTAAAGGAAATACGAAATAGGATAGCATCGGTTTCTTCTACTATGCAGATAACCAGTGCCATGAAAATGGTATCTGCCGCTAAATTGAAGAAGGCTCAAGATGCAATTACGGCGATGAGGCCATACGCTGATAAGCTAACGGGATTATTGCAAAGCCTTAGTGCGAGTATGGATTCCGATTCCGGAAGTAAGTACTCGGATAATAGAGCAGTGAACAAAGTCTTGGTCGTTGCCATTACTTCCAATAGAGGTTTGTGTGGTGCTTTTAATACCAACATCCTTAAACAGTGCGTATACTTGGCTGAGGACCTTCACACAGGAAAGCAAGTAGATTTTGTAGCTGTTGGAAAGAAAGCTAGTGATTATTTAGGAAAAAAGTATACGGTCGTTGCCAATCATAGTAGTGTTTATGACGATCTTACGTTCGATAATGTTGCTAGGATTGCGGAGAGTCTAATGGAGCAATTTACCAATGGTTCATATGATAGGATTGAAATTATTTATAATAAGTTCAAGAACGCAGCTACGCAGATAGTAATGACTGAGCAGTTTTTGCCTATTGTTCCTTTGGTGGGACAAGAGAAAATAAGTGCGGATTACATTTTTGAACCATCCAAACTAGAAATCATTGAACAATTGATTCCAAAATCCTTAAAAACACAACTCTATAAAGGTATTAGGGATTCTTTTGCAAGTGAGCATGGCGCGCGTATGACAGCGATGCATAAAGCAACAGATAACGCCACAGAGCTTAGAGATCAGTTAAAGCTAACATACAACCAAGCAAGACAGGCCGCGATTACCAATGAAATACTAGAGATTGTTGGCGGTGCTGAAGCCTTGAATAGCTAAGTAAAAGTAACGCATACTAATCAAATTATAAAAACCTCACAAACTGTGAGGTTTTTCTGTTTTATCTCCATTTTGTTCTCCTTTTTTAATCGATTTTTGCCCCATAAATGAAAGCAAAGAAAACCGCCTTACTTTTTATTTTTATTACGATTCTTGTCGATGTTATTGGCATTGGTATCATCCTTCCTATTATTCCAGAGCTAATAATGGAGCTGACTGGGGAAGGAACCCATATGGCCGTGATTTATGGTATGTGGTTAACAACGGCATTTGCAGGAATGCAATTCTTGTTTTCTCCGGTTCTTGGAGAAATTTCAGATAGATTTGGTAGGCGCCCAATTCTTTTACTAGCGCTTCTAGGACTGAGCATAGATTACCTCCTGCATGCATGGGCGCCCACGATAACTTGGTTGTTTTTAGGTAGATTCTTGGCGGGGATAACAGGTGCAAGTTTTACAGTTGCTTCTGCTTATATAGCCGATATTAGCACCAAGCAGGAAAAGGCAAAGAATTTCGGGCTCATTGGTGCCGCATTCGGATTAGGGTTCATTATCGGTCCAGGTATAGGAGGATTTTTTGGAGAAATTAATATTCGTTTACCTTTCTATATAGCAGCAGCACTCACCTTTGCCAACTTCCTATTTGGCTGGTTCTTTGTGCCGGAATCTTTGGCCGTTGAGAATAGAAGACCTATTAATTTGGTTAAAATGATTCCAGGGGTTTCCTTGGTTAGCCTTAGAAATTACAAAGGTGTTTTACTTTTGATATCAGCTTTCTTTTTGGCCAATCTCGCAGGGCAGGCATTACCATCCACTTGGTCATATTATGGTATTGAACGTTATGATTGGAGTCCAAGGGATATAGGTGTTTCTTTAATGGTCGTAGGACTTTTGGTAGCCATTGCTCAAGGTTTTCTTGTCGGAATTGTTGTAAAGAAGTTTGGCCGTAAAGTAGTAGTGATATCCGGTTTTTTATTGTGGACCATAGGGATGTTCCTGTTTTCTTTAGCGGATGAACCTTGGATGCTTTATGCTTTTCTGATTCCTTATGCTTTAGGAGGTGTTGCAGGGCCAACAGTGCAAGGGGTTATTTCAAATCAGGTTTCTGAAAAGGAACAAGGAAATCTACAAGGTGCTATAACAGGTCTTATAAGCGTTACTGCTATTTTGGGACAATTGATATTCTCCCCGGTGTTTTATTATTTTATACGCCCAGAGGGCGATATTTACTTTCCTGGCGCTCCGTATGCCTTGGCGGCCATTTTCCTCCTTGTGGCGCTCTTTTTTGCTTCCTTGGCTATGAAAAGGATGAATCTCTCTGCTGAAGAAGGGGAAATATCTTCGGAGATTTCTGTAAAGTAATAGTTGCTTATTGTAGGGGGTAAAGAACTTATTTTAGTTAGAATGGAAGTTTTTTGTTCAGTACATGTAACATTTATGAAAAAATGTATCTAAAAGGAAAATCCTTAAAACAGATACAATGAAAGCACTGAAAATAAGCCATTTAATTTTCATTCTTATCAGCTCCCTTATTGGGAACGCTCAAGAATACCCGTTTAAAGTCATAGTAAAAGGACAGGGACAACCAATTCTATTTTTCCCTGGTTTTACCTGTACTGCTGCTGTTTGGGAAGATACGGTTAACGAACTTTCCAAAAATTATGAGTGTCATGTCTTTACTTTTTCAGGTTTTGGAGGCGTAGCACCTGTAGAAAAACCTTGGTTTCCTAAAATAAAAAATGGAGTAGAAGCTTATGTAAAGAAGGAAAACTTAAAAAATCCAATTATCGTTGGACATAGTTTGGGTGGTACTTTAGGTCTCTGGTTGGCTACGGAAAAGAAACATCCTTTTTCAAAAGTAGTGGTAGTGGATGCATTACCTGCAACGGGAGCGCTTATCATACCAAATTTTAATAGTGAAAACCTCATATATGAAAGCCCTTGGAACAAACAAATGTTAGGTATGGATGATGCTTCCTTTGCGGCTATGGCTACTCAAATGGCCAGAGGAATGGTATTGAACAAAGAAAAAATAGAGCAAATTAAAGACTGGATACTTCAAGCCGATAGAGAAACCTATGTGTATGGCTATACAGACCTATTAAAGCTTGATTTAAGAGAGGATATTAGTAAAATCGACATTCCGGTCACTATTTTGGCAGCAGCACAACCTTATGGCTTGGAAATGGCTAAAAGCACATATTCAAAGCAGTACAAGAATCTACAGAATTATGAGATTGAATTTGCAGCGGATGCTGCCCATTTTATTATGTACGATAGTCCTGTATGGTTTCAAGAAAAATTAATCACTAGTTTGGGAAACTAATGAATAGCACCGAAAAAACATATAAAGAAATTTACACCCAACATTATGCTAAGGTGATGCGATTATGTCTTGGCTATGTTGCAGGAGACCAAGATCTGGCTAAAGATTTAACTCAAGAAATTTTTATAAAGATTTGGGAAAACTTAGAAAGCTTTAGAAGTGAGAGCAGCATAAGCACCTGGATCTACAGAATAAGTGTGAACACCTGTCTGTCTAACTTAAGAGCTAGGAAAAAGGTTTCCAGAATAATTGCAATCGCCGATGTTCCTGAGATTAGTGAAGAACATACTGATACGGATAGCGCACATCAACTAGCGCTTTTGTATGCGTGTATAAAAAAACTATCAGAAACAAACCGGGCTATTATTTTATTAGTATTGGAAGGACTTCCGCATAAGGAAATATCCGATATCATCGGAATAAAATATGATGCTATTCGTACGCGAATACATCGAATTAAAAGTCAATTAACAAAATGTGTATCCCATGAATAATTTTGAAGAGATAGAATCAAATTGGAAAAATCAACCCGCAATACAAGTAACAGAAGAAGGGTTTGAAGATGTATTGAATGAATTGCGAAAAATTAAGAATAAACAACGCATTACAAATGCAGTATTGAGTAGTACTGCGCTCATATTAGTCGTTTTTTTCTTCTACATATCAGGATATAGTAACCAACAAGTAATTTTTGGAATTTCTTTAATGGTTGGGGGTCTTTTGGTGCGTATTTTGCTTGAAGTCCTAAGTGTAAGGAAACTTAAGAAAATGAACGCGTTGTCACATAGAACTGAATTTAGAAATGACTTGATAGGGTATTATAAGGGTCGAAAATTTGTGCATTTTGTATGGACACCACTAATAATTCTTAGTTACGTCGCCGGTTTTCTGATCCTCTTGCCGCTTTTTAAAGCTAATTTGTCATCAGGATTCTATGCGTATATCATTATATCCTCCATCGTGCTCTTAATCTCTTTATCTTTTTTTATAAGCAAACAGATTAGAACTGAAATGAGAAATCTAAAACGGCTGCAAAAGGGTTAAAATCTTGACCCTGTTAATTTGTGCTTTTTTTTCTTCCATGGCTATGAGAAATCTCGCGCCCGAAACCGAATAGGACGATTTTTAAATTAAGGAACAGAAGTATAGGATTACGTAAAAAATAAAGTTGGCACTACTTTTGGTTTTATATCTTTGACAAAAACCAAACACAAAGCTAGAGATGGAAAATTTAAAATATATCGTTTTGATTATGGCATTCGGACTTTTTAGCTGCTCCTCCCAAAAGAAATTACAGACACAGACACCCTTTGAAATCGGGAATGCTACGTGTCAGGAATATATTGGCGGAATGGAAAAAAGTGGAACCGGAATGACACTTAGAATACCAGTGACTATAGATCCAACTGCCGAGATAGAGATGATGGAGGTGTTCTTTCGAGGCAAAAAAGCTACAGTATCTATGGAGGAAATGGACGGAAAGAGATACGCCATTGCAAAAATACCAAATTCTAAAGGCGGTTCTTCCGAAACAGTAGACTTAAATCTAGCGTTAACGGAGGCTGTACTAAGCTTTAAGGAGAAGGGAAAATTAAAATACACCAAGATTACAGATATAAAACAAAAGCAACCGCTTATTTATAAGAGTATCCCTAAAAACTAACTTTGTTTCCAGGGTCTAAATAGGTACTTTTATGGTTTCAACCCAAGATGTTTGAATCCACTTAAAAAACTTTTCCAACAAACGGCTATTTATGGTCTGGCGACAGTGTTGCCCAGGATGCTCAACGTTATACTTGTGCCTATCTATACAGCTGTGATGCTTCCGGATTCTTACGGAGAAGTTATAGTGATATTTGCTTATTTTGCTATTTTCAATGTATTCTTGGCCTATGGCATGGAGACGACTTTCTTCCGTTTCTATAAGGAAGCTGATCAGCGAAAAAAAGTAGTGACAACTTCCCTGCTTTCCATTTTGGCAACTACGCTATCATTTTTGATTATAGGTTTTCTTTTTAAGGGTACTTTGTCCCAGCTGCTAGAGATTCAACCCAAATATATCGGATATGTTTTTGGAATTTTAGCGTTGGATGCTTTGGCGATCATACCATTTGTATGGCTCAGGGCCAATGAAAAGCCTATGCGTTTCGCTGCTGTCAAAATTGTCAATGTTACATTGAATTTAGGACTAAATATTTTTTTCTTACTACTATTGCCTAGATGGATTTCTCCAGAAAGTACTGGCTTATTCAGTAAAATCTATTTCGAAAATTTCGATATATCTTATATATTAATTTCGAATTTGGTCGCAAGTGGGGTCACATTAGTACTGTTGTTACCGGTATACTTAAGAAGACCGTACATTTTTGATGTAATACTTTGGAAGCGGATGATGCGTTATGCCATGCCCGTGCTTATAGCCGGGATTGCATTTACAGTGAACGAAGTTTTTGATAAAATTTTGTTAGAGCGACTATTGCCAGAAGATATTGCCATTGCCGAGGTAGGCAAGTATGGAGCCTGTATTAAACTGGCGGTTTTTATGACCTTGTTCGCTACGGCTTTTAGAATGGGGATTGAACCTTTTTTCTTCAGTCACTCAGAGACTAAGAATCCTCAAAAAGCCTATGCCCAAATCACGAATTATTTTGTAGTCCTCGGCAGTATTATTTTATTAGCAGTAGTGGTATTTGCAGATGTATTAAAAGAACTTTTCGTTAGGGATGAGGCTTACTGGGATGCTATGCCCGCGGTTCCTATTATTTTATTGGCCAGTTTTTTCTTAGGAATTTATCACAATCTATCTGTATGGTATAAGGTAACTGATCGCACACAGTTTGGGGCCTATATTTCAATGATAGGAGCTGTGCTTACCATCATTATCAATTTTGCCCTCATACAGTATTTTAGTTATATGGCATCCGCTATGGCCACATTGGTCGCCTATGGTACTATGATGGTACTTTCCTTTTATTTTGGCCGTATGTATTATCCTATTCCATATAATTTTAGAAAAATTGGATTTTATTTAGGAGTATCAACCCTTTTTTCAATCTTATCGTTTTATATTTTTGATAGAAATCTGATTATTGGGATAGGCTTACTGCTTATTTTTCTCGGAATTGTTTATAAGTTAGAAGCGGATAACCTTAAAAAAGTTTTTTTAAAAGGATGAACATTAAAATAATCAATAAATCGGCACATGATTTGCCACACTACGAAACAGGAGCATCTGCCGGAATGGATTTACGTGCCAACATCTCTGTGTCCATTACTTTGGCACCCTTGGAAAGGACTATCATTAAAACAGGTCTTTTTATGGAACTCCCGGTAGGTTATGAAGCACAAGTAAGACCAAGAAGTGGTTTGGCGGCGAAAAAAGGAATCACAGTTTTGAACGCCCCAGGCACTATTGATGCTGATTATAGGGGAGAGGTAGGTGTTATTTTGGTAAACCTGTCCCAAGAGAGCTTCGTAATAGAGAATGGAGAGCGGATTGCCCAAATGGTCATTGCCAAACATGAACGAGCCGAGTGGGAGGAGGTAGCAGAACTGTCCAATACGGTACGGGGAAAAGATGGCTTTGGGAGTACTGGGGTAAAATAGGCAAGGTGCGTATTAAAAAAACAGAAGTAAGGGCAAACGAATGATGCGATTTGGTTTCTTGTGGGTCATGACGATGGGAACTTTCGGATTCCTAGGTACTACTTATGGCCAAGAGGATCAGAAAATAGTGGTCGAGAAGAGCGCAGAGGTCTTTTTAGAAGAGTATTCTGATGAATTTCAGGAGAATTTCTTTGAAGGACTTAAACAAAAGGGAATACAAAACTACGATAGAGCAATCAATTTTTTATTGGAATGTAAACGATTAAAACCAGAAAACAGGGCCGTAACCCATGAATTGGCGAAGCTTTATTTTTTAGACAAGAATTACGTGGAATCGCGAGCCTATGGTATCGAAGCTGTATCACAAGTTCCCAATAACTACTGGTATCTAAATACATTGATGACGACTTTAAAAAAGCAGGGTAATGATATTGATGTTTTAGCAAATGAAATTCCCATCGGTGACCCCAAACTACAAGAAAACCTTGCGAAAATTTATTATAGAAGGGGAAAATATGAAGCTGCTTTAAAGCTACTTAATCCTTTACAGAAGTCAAAGAGTATAACGGTTCTGGAACAGAAAGCAACGGATGCCTTGGACAAAAAGAAAAACAGCAGGAAAAGTGTTTCGTTTATTGCCACTGTTGTTAATACTGATATGAACGATTTGGAGAGTTATAAGTCAAGAATTGATGATTTACTAATAATACCGGCCGATAATCCTATATTGTTGCAGGTTTCCGAAGAGGCTTTGGAAAGTTATCCTGCTCAACCCTATTTTTATTATGCTCATGGTTATGCCTTAAATAAAAATGGAAGCCATAGAGAAGCAATTGAGATTTTAGAAACGGCTTTGGATTATATGCTTAGTGATAATTCCTTGGCAAATAGGATTTATACAGAACTCTCAATAGCATACAATGCAATCTCCAATCCTTCAAAGGCAAATATGTACCTTCGTAAGGTAAAACCCGGATTTTAATTATGGCGAGTAGTTTAACTCAGTATTTAAAGGTATGCGCTTATGTACTTTTAATAGTATTTGTATTCTCTTGTAAAGGTGCCAAAGTAGTAAGCGATGGTAGCATAGATGATCGTTTATCCGCAAAATCGGTCATTAAGGCGCATTACCAGAATAAGACCAATTTTAAGACGCTAAGAGGTAAGTTGAAAATTGACTACGACAACGGAGAGGATACCCAAAGCTTTACGGTTAGCCTACGTATGGAAAAAGACCAAGGGATTTGGATTAGCGCCCCATTCGGAATAGTAAAAGCCTATATTACCCCAAATAGCGTTTCGTTTTATAATAAATTAGAAAACGAATATTTTGAAGGGAATTTTTCTTACCTCAGTCAACTTCTAGGTACGGAAGTGGATTTTAATAGTGTTCAAAACCTACTCTTGGGAGAGGCCATCTTCGATTTAAAAAATGACAGGTATCTTATAAGCGCAATAGACAATAATTACCAGCTTACCCCTAAAACGACCAGAGAACTATTTAAAGTGCTTTTTCAAATAGAGCCGAAGAACTTTAAAATGGCAACACAACAAGTATCCCAACCCACAAAAGGTAGGCTCCTTCAAATTAGTTATAAAAACTATCAAAACGTGGGCCCAACAGTGTGGCCAAATATGATTTTTATTAGGGCTTTAGATGGCACCACCGAAAATATCATAACTTTAGCGTATAGGAACTTGGAATTGAACCAGAAGGTTAATTTTCCATATAGTATACCAAAGGGATACAAAGAAATCGTGCTAGAATAACATGGGGTCAAAAACAGCTTTAGGACTGGTTTTTATATTGTTTTTGACCGTTATGGTGCAGACTGCTCATGGCCAGACCACAGAACAAAAAGCCTTAGAAGAAAAGCGCGAAAAACTACAACAGGAAATACGGGACATTAACCGCTTGCTCTTTGCCGAGAAGAAGGAAAAGGGCAATGTGCTGGATCAAATGGAGGCACTTGATAAAAAAATTACGGTGCGCCAACAGTTGATACGTGTTACCAACCAACAATCCAACCTTCTCAACCGGCAAATAAATACCAATATTAGGAACATTGGAAAGCTAAAGAGCGAGCTAGGTCAGATAAAACAGGAATATGCTACCATGGTGCAAAAGTCCTATCAAAATAAGTCTAAGCAAAATAGATTAATGTTTTTGTTGTCCTCTGAAAGCTTTTTTCAGGCTTTTAAGAGGCTTCAGTACATGAAACAGTACACGGACTACAGAAGAGCGCAGGGAGAACAAATAGCAGTTAAAACAGATGAATTGGCCCGTCTAAACAGTGATTTGAACGAAGAGCGAAAGGTAAAGGAGGTTTTATTAGCTCAAAATCGTAAGGCTAAGGATGCCCTTTTTAATGAAATTCAAGACCAGAAAGCGTTATTGGGAACCATACGCAAGAATGAGAGTAAGTATGCCAGTGCCATAGGCAAAAAGAAACGTGAGGCCAAAAAGATAGACCAGCAGATAGAAAAATTGATTCGCAGGGCAATAGCTGCATCAAACAAGAAGACGGGTATTAAAACCACTAAAGCATCGAGTAGCAAGTTTTTGCTTACCCCAGAAGCAAAAATTATAGCTAATAATTTTTCAGCGAATAAAGGCAAACTCATCTGGCCTGTGGAAAAAGGTATAAAAAGTCAAGGTTTCGGGATTTATAAAGACCCAATTTATCCTGGAATAAAGCATGAAAGTAATGGCGTTATTATAGCTACGGATGCCGGCACCAAGGCGAGGGCTATTTTTGAAGGTGAAGTCATTGCCATTCTTTCAGTTCCTGGCGGAAATAAAGGGGTGCAAATCAAGCATGGAAACTTTATCAGCACCTATTATAATTTGGATCAGTTGTACGTTAAAAAAGGGGATGTAGTAGCTATTAAAGAGGAACTTGGTACTATTTATACCAATGCATCTAGCGGACAAACACGATTGAAATTTTACCTTTATCAGAATACGTCAAAATTGAACCCAGAAGAATGGGTATATCAACTTTAAGAACTCATAAATAAAGCTCTGAGTTCCGTAGCTTCATTTGGTTTCATTTTACCCGCTAAAACTAAACTTAATTGTTTTCTACGCAATGCACCTGCAAAACGTTCCTTTTCTAGGTCGGTTTCCGGCGATAGTTTCGGTACTTCAGTAGGTTTTCCTGTTTCGTCTACTGCAACGAAGGTATAAATAGCTTCATTTGCCTTGGTACGTTCTCCACTAAAACGGTCCTCCATCCAAACATCAATATACACCTCCATAGAGGTGCGGAACGACCTTGAAACAGCGGCTTCGACAGTAACAACGCTACCTACAGGTACCGCTCTATTAAAAGCTACATGGTTTACGGAAGCCGTTACGGTGATACGTCTGCTATGTCTTCGTGCGGCAATGCTCGCGGCACGGTCCATGCGTGCCAATAGTTCTCCTCCAAATAAGTTATTTAAGGGGTTGGTCTCACTGGGGAGTACCATATCGGTCATCGTAGTTCTTGATTCTGAAGGTGTTTTGGCTTCCATCAATTCAATTTTTTGCAAAGATACGAGGCAAACAAAGTATAGTGGACAGGATTTAGATTTTTTCTTTAAAATCCCTTATTCTACTAATTGGTGTTTAGAATAAACAAAGTCCCTTCTTTTGGGTTTAGGGAGTTTTTATTTTTCGGAGAGTAACCAAGCATCAGAAGATTCGGTACGTTTTATTTTTCGTAGGGCAATTAACGCATCTTGGGCATTATCACTTCGATCATAGGTAACCATGTGTAAACCGTAAGCATTGGTGCCGTAATATGCCGCATTATAGCCTTTGTTCTGTAAGGTTATAATTTTTCTATCCGCGTTGGCTTTTATTCTAAAGGCACCAGCAACGATATGATGTTTTCCGGCAGGAATAATTTTGTTCCGTATAGAAATGGCATCTACGTTTACGGTAGGGAGTTCTAAAGGCGTAGTATTAAAAAAAGTAGCTTCCTGTATTTGTTTCGTCACTTCTTTTTGGGCGTCTTGGCGCACTACCTGTTCATTCAACATACCATTGTTATAAACACGATATCCAATAAGTCCTGTAGATACCACCAAAAGTAAAATTGCTGCGTACTTTAAATAGGGTCTAAAAGAATGGGTTTCCCGCTGTTCCGGACTTATGATGAATGGTATCTGTTCCTCAATAGCTACAACTTCCTCCTTTAATACCTCTCTCGTTACCGGGATGGCATTAAAAGGTGCTAGACCAAACGAGGAAGTAAGGTAATTAACCTCCAAATAAGGCTGAAATTGGATTTTGCCTTCTGCATTAGTCCATAATAGGCCAATATGCGGTAAGTTTAATTTCTCTCCGTTTGCCAATTGTACTTTCCATTGCTTGGCAAGCTCCTCTATTTTAGAAAGGATAGTTTCAAAAGAAGCATTTTCTATTTCCGCAATGTGGGATACTAAAAGACCATCATTGGAAATCAACTGCTCATTGAACCCAATAGATTTTGTAGGGGCAAAAAAAGTATTTGTGGCATCGTTTATTCTAGCAGATGTCTTCTGCGTAAGGAAAGCTCCAAAAGTTGGAACAACCACACAGTTGTACCTGTAGAGTAAATCACTGATATAGTGTTCTAGTACCATATAGTGCAAATATCAAAAAAAATAAGTGTGTTGTAAACGGATGCCATAACTTTTTATTAACATTAATATTTATAGTATTTTTAATCCTAAATGATAAATCTACAACATACTACGGATGAGCTTATTGCACTTTTAAGATTGCAGCATACACCCAATATAGGCGATGTAATCGCTAAAAGGCTAATTGTGCATTGTGGTAGTCCATCGGTAATTTTTGAAACTAAACGGAGCCAGTTGTTACAGATTGATGGTATTGGAACCCAAACGATAAAATATTTGTTCGATGCGGAGCATTTAGAGGCTGCACTAAAGGAACAGGAATACATAGCAGCTAATAATGTAGAATGGACCTATTTTCAGGATGCAGACTATCCAAACTATCTTAAGCATTGTATAGATGGCCCCTTACTATTGTTTAAAAAGGGGAAAATTGACTTGGGACAGCGTAAAATTATTAGTGTTGTGGGCACTAGAAACATTACAAGCTATGGTACTGCCTTTTGTGAGCGTTTTATTGCGGATATTGCTCCCTTGAATCCCATAATTGTTAGTGGATTTGCATACGGCGTGGATATTTGTATACAAAGGGAAGCTATAAAACAGGGTTTACAGACCATAGCTTGTTTGGCACATGGATTAAACCAAATTTACCCAAAGGCACATGCCAAGTATCAGACAGATGTATGTGCGAACGGTGGTTTCTTTACTGAATTCTGGAGTACCAGTAGTCCTGAGCGAGAAAATTTTCTAAAGCGTAATCGGATTATTGCAGGAATGAGCGAAGCTACTTTGGTAGTAGAATCTGCCGAAAAAGGGGGTAGTTTGGTTACAGCCGATATTGCAAATAGTTACAACAGAGACGTTTTTGCTGTTCCAGGACGTACGTCCGATAAATACAGCCTAGGCTGTAATAACCTTATTAAACAACAGAAAGCGCATATACTCACCTCCGCAGCCGATTTGATTTATTTATTGGATTGGGAATTGGAAGAGAAAGAAATTAAAGCTGTGCAAAAACAATTGTTCGTTGATATGAACGAAACCGAACAGACAATCTATACTTACCTAGAGCAAAATGGCAAACAGGTTTTGGACAATGTGGCCTTGTCTTGTAAAATTCCTATTTTTAAAGCTTCTTCCACCTTGTTGGCCATGGAAATGAAGGGTGTTATACGACCTTTGCCAGGGAAATTGTTTGAGGCGATATAGAAAAGTTTCCAACTACTTAGTCTAAAAACTTATATAGTCAACCCTTCAATGTATAATAACGTGTAGTTTATCTGATTTTTGGTTTTGGGTATCGTTATTAGTTAATCAATATACTATTCTTTAGTATTCCTCAAACCAACCAGCTAGTCTTTTTAAAGAGGTATTCTTTTTCATCTTAAAGCAACGCTCCATTTGAAGCAGTCACTTTCTAACGGTTAGGAATTAATAAAAAAGGAAGTGTATGCGAAGGAAACAGCAAGTTTTAATAGTTTTTAATTCACCTACATTGAAAGTGCTATAATGGGCTGATTAATACCCCAACTTCTCCCGTACCCGTTCTAAAACCCCATCAGCAACTTTTCTGGCTTTTTCAGCACCTAAATCTAAGGCATCGTCCACCTCGTTTAAATGGTTCATATAATACTCGAACTTTTCTCTAGGTTCTTCAAATTTATTAAGAATTACCTCGTACAAAGCTTGTTTAGCATGTCCGTAACCATAATTTCCAGCCAAGTAGTGAGCGCTCATTTCCTCTATCTGAGGTTGTGATGCAAGTATTTTATACAACGCGAAAACATTATCTGTACTTGGGTCTTTTGGGTCTTCCATAGGCGTACTGTCTGTTTGTATGCCCATGATCTGTTTACGTAGTTTTTTATCGGTCTGGAAAAGGTTTATAAGATTGCCTTTGCTCTTGCTCATTTTTGCTCCATCGGTTCCGGGAACGTACATGGTGTCCTCTTGTACTTTACCCTCTGGTAGGACAAAGGTTTCGCCCAATTGGGCATGGAAACGTGAAGCCACGTCACGCGTCATTTCAATATGTTGCATCTGATCCTTGCCTACGGGTACAATATTGGCATCGTACAAAAGAATGTCTGCCGCCATGAGCATGGGGTAAGAAAAGAGTCCTGCGTTTACATCTTCCAAACGGTCAGACTTATCTTTAAAAGAATGAGCCAAGGTTAACCGTTGGTAGGGAAAAAAGCAGCTGAGATACCACGATAGTTCGGTTACTTGGGGTACATCACTTTGTCTGTAGAACACGGTTTTTTCTATATCTAGTCCAAAAGCCAACCAAGTTGCGGCAGTGGCGTAGGTATTGTTTCGTAGTTCCGGTCCATTTTTTATTTGGGTAAGTGAATGCATGTCTGCAATAAACAGAAAGGATTCGTTTTTTGGGTCTTGCGCCATTTGCACGGCGGGTATGATAGCACCTAGGATATTTCCTAAATGTGGTGTTCCTGTACTTTGTATACCTGTTAATATTCTAGCCATCTGCTTTTTTTCTAAGGAAGCAAAGGTAAAACAAATCAAAAAATAAGAGCCGAAATACCTATTTTTGATTCATGCTCAAAAGGATTAAGCGTATTGGCCATGTCTTATACCGTGTTTGGTTTTATGTGATGGTGGCATTACCCATTTTTGTTTTTTTTCCTTTCCTATTCCTCTTTGCTACAAAAGAAGCATGGTATCCCCAGTTTTTTTGGATGGCTAGAAATTTATGGGCAAAGCCAATATTATACGGTATGGGTTGCCCTCCAAGAGTTGTTTATGATCAGCGTTTGGTCAGGAATCAAAGCTATATGCTTGTAGCAAACCATACCAGCATGTTGGATATTATGTTGATGCTTTATGCGAGTAAAAATCCTTTTGTGTTCGTTGGCAAGAAGGAATTGGTGAAAATTCCGTTGTTTGGATTTTTTTATAAACGCGTCTGTATTTTGGTAGATAGGGAGGATACACGCAGTAGGATTGGGGTTTACCGGAGAGCCCAAAAACGACTAGACGAAGGACTTAGTATCTGTATTTTTCCAGAAGGAGGTGTTCCAGAGGAACATATACTATTGGATAAGTTTAAGGACGGCGCATTTAGAATGGCAATAACTCATAAAATCCCGGTTATACCTATGACCTTTTATGACAATAAAAAACGATTTTCATTTACTTTTTTTAGCGGAGGCCCAGGGGTAATTCGCGCTAAGGTTCATTCTTTTTTTGAGACGGGAATTTTAGCACAAGAGGACACATCTACCTTGCGCGAGGAGGTTAGAGATGTTATTTTATCTGAATTGACATAGCCGAGTAGTTCATCTAAACTAAGTAAAGAGTTTAAAACTTAAAACTTAGTCCGCTATAAATACCTAATGCGTAAGGATTAAAGGTGCCATCTGTTTCCGAAAACGTATTTAATTGGTATTTGAATACTGGTTCAATGTTTAACTGTATGTTGCTTGAAAACTTATAGTTTACCCCCAAACCAAAATTAGCACTAAAGTTTAAATCGTTTACATTATTGGCATCCCCCATTTCTGTTGTAAGGCTACCGGAAGTCAGGGCTACAGAATTATCCAAAAGGAAAAGAGAACTAACTCCACCAATAAGGTTCATGCCAAACTTCTTATCTATAAGAGCGTAATTTAATTCTAACGGGATTTCTAAATAGCCCATTTGTTGTGTCATAATACCATCTTTTTCAGCATTTTGTGCAGAAACGTCAATAGAATTGCTTGGTGCTTCTTGCAGAGCACTTCCTCCAGGCTTGCTAGATACGACCAAGTTTTTAGAAGTAGCTCTATAGTTGATATTGTCAATTTGTCCGTTAGTAGTTGCTGTTAGAGAGGAAGAAAAAGCGACATCATTGGTATCGTAACCATAGTCTACTTTATGAATTCCCGAGCGAATCTTGAGTTTAGGACTTATTTCATACCCTACGGATAGTCCGTAGCTCATATTGATGTTTCCTGACTTTGAATTGGGTACGAATATGGAATGTACAGAAGAACCTTCCCCCATGGCATTAAAGTAAACAGGGGCTACACTTGGCCCTGCAGACCATCTTCTTGTAGATTGTTCCACCACAGCTTCCTCTTCTTGCGTTTTAAGTTCTTCAAAAATGGATTTTTTATCTAAAGGATTTGAATTATCTTCCTGAGTAACTGTCACTTTGGTTTCCTCATTATCTGATATTATTTTTTCAATTGTATTAGAATTTTCCGAAGCCTTTACATTTGTGTTTTTCTGTGTCGCCACTCCATTGTTTATAACCAGCTCGTTTTCAGCTATTACTTTTTCAAAAGAATTAGAGTTTTCAGAAGGGTTTATAGCGTTATTTTTTTTCTGGAAAGATGTTTCTGTTTGCGCAATGTCCCCATCAGATTTTAAAGGGGTATTAGTGATGTGCTTGTTCGCTTTATTCTTTTGCTTGTCAATAGGATCGCTGTTGTTGTTTTGAGTTTGTACAACGGCTTCTTTTTCTTTGGTCCAATCCTTCCCTATAACCTTTCCTTGTTGTGGATTCGTTTTTTCTGTAGCACCTGATGAGATGTTATCTTTGGCCTCCGTAGTTACTAAGGAAGATGCTTCTGCTTCTAAGATGGACTCTTCCTCTTTTATGCTTACGATTTTGATGTTGTCCACATCGGTGTTGTCTAACTTTAATTCTTCTAAAGTATTGTTAGTTTTTTCGTCAACCTCAATATTCTGTTGCTCTACATCTGTAATGATTTGATTAGTACCTGTTCCTGTGCTAAAAGGGTTAAAAAGCATAAATCCGACCAATAATGCTGCGGCAACACCACCAAGAGACCACCATAACGGCAGTATTCGTTTCTTTTTCTTTTTGTCCAGTGAAGCTTCAATCGAAGCCCAGACACCGTCATCGGGAACTTGATTGAAATCCAGGAACTTATCCTGGAACATTTCATCTAATTTTTTTTTGCTCATCTTTCTAAGACTTATAATTTTTATGATGATTCCTCTGAATCACAAACAAGTTCCCAATATGACAATCATTCCTATAATGGACTGGGAAACTTTACTTTCTATTTTTTCTTTTAATAATATCCTTGCACGTGCAAGATTTGATTTTGAGGTACCCGTGGTTGTGCCTAACAGTTCGCCGATTTCTTTATGAGTATGACCGTCTAGTACATATAGATTAAAGGTTGTTCTGTATTTGTTAGGTAGTTCCCTTATGTAGCCCAATAAGGTTTGTAAACCTATGTCCTGATTCTCAGTATTCACGGTAACTGCCTCCCCTACATTATCGCTTACAATGGTTAAAGGCTCCTCTTTTCTATATTTTTGTAAGACCGTGTTTACCGTAATACGTTTTATCCAACCATCAAAAGAACCTTTAAAAGTATACTGACCTATTTTTTCATAAATAGTCATAAAACTATCATGAAGACTATCCTCTGCTTCTGTTTTGTTTCGCGAATATTTAAGACAAATACCATAAAGTACAGGCGAGTATTTACGGTACAGTTGTTCCTGCGCCTTTCGATCGCCCTTTTTACAATTGTATATGAGTTCGTCTAGACTCACTAAAAACGGTTGATTTTTAATAGTTTAATTAACAGGTACAATGACCTCTAAAAATTCGGGTAAGCCCTCACTATCATCTCCTTGATAGAATTTAAAGATGTAGGGTTGGTTGTAAATAACGGTAAAATTAAAAAAAGCTTGCCCTTCTATTACTTCTGTAGTGCATGCACCCACATCTGTTCTAATCGAACCTATTGCTACAATATTTCTTACCGTTATATCTTCTTCTGTTATGTCAAAACCTTCAAAAAAGGAACAACCATCAGGCAAAGAATAATCGATAAAAACTTTATAGCTCTGATTAAGCTCAAAAGACTCCGGAAGCTCTGCAGCATCTATTCGCAAAGTTGTAAAATGAAAATTAGGTCCTTCATCATTGGAGCAACTGCCCAAGATTAAACTTAAGAACGCAACCAAGAGGACAATTTTTTTCCTCATCATAACACTTGATGTTTAGTTTTAAGATGAGAATAGTCCACAAGGGTTGCGTACAAGACTAAAAAATCAGTAGATATTGCCTGTTTTTTAAGAATTAATGGTGTTTATAGCTTCACGTATTTTACCATCTAATTCTTCAAAAAGTTCAGGATTATCTAGTAGTAGTGATTTCACTGCATCTCTACCTTGGCCAAGTTTGGTGTCTCCGTAACTGAACCAAGAACCACTTTTCTTGATAATTTCGTACTCTACCCCAAGGTCAATAATTTCTCCTACTTTGGATATTCCTTCACCATACATAATGTCAAACTCTGTAGTTCTGAAAGGTGGTGCTACTTTGTTTTTTACGATTTTTACTCTGGTCTTGTTTCCTTTTACATTACCGTCTGTATCCTTTATTTGTGTAGATCTTCTGATGTCTATCCTAACTGAGGCATAGAATTTAAGTGCATTACCTCCCGTGGTTGTCTCGGGATTACCGAACATGACCCCAATTTTTTCTCTTAATTGGTTTATGAACATTACCGTACAATGAGTCTTACTTATAGATCCGGTTAATTTTCTTAGGGCTTGAGACATTAAACGCGCATGAAGGCCCATTTTGGAGTCGCCCATTTCACCTTCAATTTCACTTTTTGGTGTTAGTGCGGCAACAGAATCTATTACAACAATATCTATGGCACCTGACCTGATTAAGTTATCGGCAATTTCTAATCCTTGTTCTCCATTGTCTGGTTGAGAAATGATAAGGTTATCGATGTCTACTCCCAATTTTTCTGCATAGAAACGGTCAAATGCGTGTTCTGCATCTATAAAAGCTGCAATACCACCGTTTTTTTGAGCTTCCGCTATGGCGTGCAAGGTTAACGTAGTTTTACCCGATGATTCTGGACCGTAAATCTCAATTACCCTACCTCTAGGATAACCACCAACACCTAAAGCAATATCAAGGCCTAAAGATCCAGAAGGAATTACTTCTACATCAGCAACAACACTATCCCCTAATTTCATGACAGCACCTTTTCCATAGGTCTTGTCTAATTTGTCAAGAGTTAGTTTAAGGGCTTTTAATTTTGCTTCTTTTTCGGAACTCATAGTATATTATTTTTAATTTTTTCGAATACCAATCGATATGATTGGCAGTAATCTTACTTGATTGTATTTAGTGGGCTGGTAAAATTTTGGTATTGTTAGGCTTAAAATTGGCTGTAACTGGAAAATTTTACGGTATGCTAAATTAGCATTTCTTTTTTTGAAATTATTATTGTCTGGATAAATTTGTTTTGAATTTTAAAGATACTTGCTGTTGTTTAAATTCAAGCATGCACTTTTCGAATATTTCATTTTTAAAGCTAAGTTTTTTCTATTGACTTGGTTAAAAATAACTTTTTGTAGAATAATTTCTTGTTTCTTGCCAAGGGAGTTTTTAGTCTTTAAGCGTGGCGCTACGCAAGTATTTTTTGGTTAATGAAAGATAAAAAAATTATTAAAACCACATGGCACAACGCAACCTTTTCATATAATTAGCATCTACTGAATAAGTTTTGGTTGTTATGGTTTAATCCGTTGTTTTAATGTCAACGGAGATTGGTGGTTATCTCCTTTTTTAGTATTCTAAATATTGCTATGAAGAAGAATAAATGGAATAGCCAATAAAGAGTCTTGGAGAACCAAGGCTCTTTTTATTTTACATCTTCTGTGTCGCCAGATGATACATTTAGTTTTCAATAATCAGTACATTTGTACTTTATTATTCTTTAACTTAAAAAATTGGTATAGCATGCAACTGTACAATACATTAAGTGCAAAGGAAAGAGCGGCCTTAATTGAAGAAGCCGGAAAAGAACGTCTTACAATCTCTTTCTACACCTACGCACATATTAGGAATACTTCGATATTTCGAAATTATTTATTCATTCATTGGGATGCCTTAGAAGTGTTGGGCCGTATTTACGTAGCGCAGGAAGGAATTAACGCCCAATTGTCTGTTCCAGCAGAAAACTTTGAAAATTTCAAGAACCAGCTGGATAGTATTTCCTTTTTAAAAGGCGTAAGGCTCAATATTGCCATAGAACAGGATAATATGTCTTTTTTGAAGTTGAAAGTTAAAGTGCGAAATAAGATTGTTGCAGACGGGCTTAATGACACTTCTTTTGATGTAACTAATAAGGGTATTCACGTAAATGCTGAAGAATTCAACGAGCTCATAGAGGATCCAGACACTGTTCTAGTGGATATGAGAAATCACTACGAAAGTGAAATTGGTCATTTTAAAAATGCAATTACACCGGACGTGGATACTTTTAGGGATTCTTTAGATATTATAGAAGAAGATTTAGCGGACCATAAAGAGGATAAAAAACTAGTGATGTACTGTACAGGTGGAATCCGTTGTGAAAAGGCTAGTGCCTACTATAAGCATAAGGGGTTTAAACAAGTGTATCAGCTAGAAGGTGGAATTATTGAATATGCAAGACAGGTAGAAAAACAGCAGTTGGAGAATAAGTTCAAAGGCAAGAATTTTGTTTTTGACCACCGCCGTGGTGAGCGTATCTCTGAGGATGTTATCGCCCAATGCCACCAATGTGGGCAAGCTTGTGATGAACATGTAAATTGCGCTAATGAAGCTTGCCATTTGCTGTTTATTCAATGTAAACCCTGTGCGGAAAAAATGAACCATTGCTGTTCGAATGATTGTAAAGAAATACATGAACTACCTTTTGAAGAGCAAAAAACCTTGCGCCGGGGAAAGACAGTAAGTAATAAGATATTTAAGAAAGGGCGTTCTGAGGTGTTGAAGTTTAAAATGTAGAATTTTGTTTTTCGCGTTACGGCTTTACGAGCGGGTTGTTCAATTTGAGAGGGCACTACTATTGATTTCTCATTTAGCTGTCAAAATACTTTTGCCAAAAACGGCCAAGTATTCCTGTTTTGTACGCACATTTTACACGCATGTTGGTCTCTTAATAGAAAGGGGTGAAATTAAGAATCTAAGGAGAAGAACAAAATTCAAGCAATCTAAAACCTAAACTATAAACCACTCAACATCTTCCTTTTACTTCAGATAAAAAAAATAGTATCTTTACCCTTAAGATAATTATTTACGAACCTTCTTCTGAAAAAACGATTTGTTTTTCAGAGTCAATATATAAAATATGGGGTGTAGCAGTTGTTCTACCGATAAGGATGGACAACCTAAGGGATGCAAGAACAATGGTACTTGCGGTACGGACGGTTGCAATAAATTAACAGTTTTCGATTGGCTTTCAAATATGGCTCCTCCCAATGGGGAAAGTCCTTTTGGTTTTGTAGAGGTTAGGTTTAAAAACAGCAGAAAGGAATTTTTTAAAAACACGGAAAAACTTTCGCTTTCTATAGGTGATATTGTTGCCACACAGGCGTCATCCGGACATGATATTGGTATGGTAACCCTAACTGGGGAACTGGTACGGGTACAGATGAAACGTAAAAAGGAAGACTTTAAGGTAGAGAATTTCCCTAAAGTCTATCGAAAAGCTTCACAAAAGGACATAGATATCTGGCAAAAATGCCGGGACAGAGAAGAGGAGATTAAAAAGCGTTCTCGCGAAATTGCTATTATTTTAAAGCTTCAAATGAAAATTTCAGATGTGGAATTTCAGGGCGATTCTTCTAAGGCCACATTCTATTACACTGCGGAAGACCGCGTAGATTTTAGGCAACTTATCAAGGACATGGCCAAAGCTTTTGGTATTCGTATAGAAATGCGCCAAATTGGCTACAGGCAGGAAGCACAGCGCCTTGGAGGTATTGGTTCCTGTGGAAGAGAACTTTGTTGTTCTACATGGTTGACGGATTTTAGATCGGTAAGTACCTCGGCTGCACGATATCAGCAATTGTCACTTAATCCTCAAAAGCTCGCGGGGCAATGCGGAAAGTTAAAGTGCTGTCTAAACTATGAATTAGATATGTATTTGGATGCCTTAAAGGACTTCCCTTCGCAGGAAACGAAGATTTTTACAGAAAAAGGATTGGCATTTTGCCAGAAAACTGACATTTTTAAGGAATTGTTATGGTTCTCCTACAAAGATGAGCCTGCCAATTGGCATGTGCTCTCAAAAGATCAGGTAAATGAAGTTTTAGAGAAAAATAAAAACAAGGAAAAAGTTACCAGCCTTGAAGCTTATGCTGTAGATAACATTGTAGAGGAAAAAGTAGTGTTTGAAAATGTTGTGGGACAGGATAGTCTTACCCGTTTTGATAAACCAAAGGGTAAGAGCAACCGAGGTAGAAGTAGAAATAGGAATAAAACTAAGAGCAATACCAATAGTAATAGCAACAATAAGAGCAATAATAGTAACAGCAATAACAATAATAGAAGAAAAAATAACAATAGAAAAGGGAAAGCCGATAATGCGTAGTCTCAACTGTCTTTTTATACTTGGTGTTATTGTAATATCCTGCAATACTAACGTAATACGTTCCGAATACAAAAGTATAAGTGGGGCGGTTTGGAATAAGAATGATGTAGCAGAATTTACGTTTTCCAAAATGGATTCACTTCAAGAATACGACGTCTTTATCAACGTAAGGAACGATCAAAATTTCCCATATAGCAACCTTTTTTTGATTGCCTCGCTCAACACCCCCGAAGGAGAAATAGTACAGGATACTCTTGAATTTACCATGGCAATGCCAGATGGAACTTGGTTAGGAAAGGGTAGTGGTAGTCTCAAAGAAAATAAATTGTGGTACAAGGAAAACATCGTTTTTCCAACTTCTGGCGTATATACGTTACAGCTCTCACATGCAATGCGTAAAAATGGCAACATTTCTGGTGTCGTAGGATTGGAAGGCATTACAGATGTGGGTATTGAAATAACAAAAAGCAACCCCTAATTTAATGGCAAAGACGGTTAAAAAGAAGGAAACTCAAGGGTTTTTTAAATTCATAAAATGGTTTTGGATTCTGATTGTTTCAGGAATTTTATTCTTCGGACTTCTTTTTCTATCTGCTTCTGTGGGCTTGTTCGGAGAGTTACCTCCGTTTGAGTATTTAGAAAATCCACAGACCAACTTAGCTTCCCAAATTATATCTTCAGATGATAAGCTCTTGGGAAAATTCTATTTGGACGATAATAGGACAGATGTAAAGTACGAGGATTTACCGGAAAATCTAGTAAATACCCTCATTGCGAGTGAGGATATCCGTTTTAGGGACCATTCCGGCATAGATGCCCGTGGTACGCTGAGGGCAGCTTTTTTTCTAGGAAAACGGGGTGGAGCAAGTACCATTACCCAACAATTGGCACGGCAACTCTTTGTAGGTGTAAGGTCTAGAAACAAGTTTGAAACCATTCAACAAAAATTAAAGGAATGGGTTTTAGCTATCCGCTTGGAGCGCAGCTACACCAAAGAGGAAATTATAAGTATGTATCTGAACATTTATGATTTTGGAAATAATGCCGATGGTATTCGTTCTGCGTCCCGAATTTATTTTGGAAAAGAACCAAAGGATCTAAAAGTCGAGGAATCTGCCATGTTGGTAGGAATGCTTCAAAATTCATCGCTTTTTAACCCTATGCGACGTGAGGAAATTACATTGAATAAAAGAAATATCGTGTTGGGACAGTTGGCACGGTATGACTACATTACCGAGAAGGAAAAAGATTCCTTGCAAGGCTTAAAAATGGATATCAATTTTAATCCTGAGAGCCATAGGGAAGGTTTAGCTACGTATTTTAGGATGTATCTTCAGCGGTTTATGAAAGGTTGGATAAAGAAGAATCCTAAACCGGCTTTGGAAGGAGAGCGTGATCGTTATAATTTGTACTTAGACGGATTAAAAATATATACTACGATTGATTCTAGAATGCAGCAAAATGCCGAGGAGGCGGTTTCCCAGCATATGGAGCGCTTACAGGCAGAGTTTTTTGTACAGAATACGAAAGAGCGTAATCCAACGACCCCTTTCCTAGACCTTACAAACGAGGAAACGGACCGAATTATGGAAAGGGCCATGAAAACGTCGGATCGATGGCGTAAGATGACCGATGGCGGTAAATCTGAAAAGGAAATTCGCGAATCCTTTACCAAAAAGACAGAGATGACCGTGTTTGATTGGAAAAGTGATACGAGGGAAAAAGACACGATTCTTACACCAATGGACTCCATACGGTACTACAAAACCTTTCTAAGGGCTTCCATGATGTCTATGGAACCGCAATCCGGTCACGTTAAAGCTTGGGTGGGTGGTATTGATTATAAGCATTTTCAATATGACAATGTGATACAAGGCTCACGACAAGCAGGTTCTACCTTTAAACCTTTTGTATATGCTGCGGCGATTGACCAATTACGTTTGTCTCCCTGCGAGACTTTGCCTGATATACTGTATTGTATTGAGCCAGGAAAGCATGGGAATATGGAAGCTTGGTGCCCACGTAATTCAGATTTTAAATTTTCTGGAAAAGACATGACACTAAAGTATGCGCTAGCGAATTCTGTGAATTCTGTTACGGCAAGACTAATAGATATGGTGGGGCCAAAGTCTGTCGTGTCTATTGTAAAAAACTTAGGTTTTACTCGAGAAATATTACCTGTTCCTGCTATAGCATTAGGAACAGAACCGGTTAATGTTTATGAAATGGTTGGCGCTTATGGCGCCTTTGCCAACCAAGGAGTTTACGTAAAACCTGTAATGGTTACCCGTATAGAGGATAAGAACGGAACGGTGCTCTATGAATATGTGCCGGAAACCAAGGATGTACTTAGTAAGGAAGTTTCCTATGCCATGGTAGACTTAATGAAGGGTGTTACCCAAGGAGGGTCTGGAACGCGATTACGTCATAGTTCCAATAAAGATAATACGGTATACAAGGAAGTGATGACAGGGTACCCATATGAGCTCTCGAACCCAATCGCGGGTAAAACGGGGACTACTCAAAACAATAGTGATGGTTGGTTTATGGGAATGGTTCCTAATCTAGTTACTGGTGTTTGGGTAGGTGGCGAAGAACGTTCCGTACATTTTAAGAACGTTAGGTATGGTCAGGGCGCAACCATGGCTTTACCCATATGGGGTTTGTATATGAAAAAGAACTATGCCAATGAGGAGTTAGGAGTTTCAAAGGAAGATTTTGAAATACCAGAGAATATGTCCATCCAAACAGATTGTACTGAATTTAACGAGTCGCAACGAAAGGATGTAGATATAGAAGAAGATTTAGAAGACTTGGACTTTTAAGATTTTATTTGTAGTATGATTCTTTGAGCTTTATTGAAATTTTAAGACCTCGCATAATGCGGGGTCTTTTTTTGGGAATACCTGAATATAAGCGGTAAATTAGACAGACTATAATTTAAGGAGTTATGATACGAAAAACGGTAGCCAATGTAGATGCAGCTCTGGAGGGTATACAAGACGGAATGACCTTAATGTTAGGTGGGTTCGGTCTTTGTGGTATACCCGAGAATGCCATAGCTAAACTGGTAGATATAGGAGTAAAAGATATAACCTGTATTTCCAACAATGCAGGTGTAGATGATTTTGGACTGGGACTGTTATTGCAAAAACGCCAGATAAAGAAAATGATCTCCTCTTATGTAGGGGAAAATGATGAATTTGAACGACAGATGTTAAGTGGGGAACTAGATGTTGAACTTACCCCACAAGGTACCCTAGCAGAAAAATGCAGGGCAGCTCAGGCAGGTTTCCCGGCATTCTTTACTCCCGCAGGTTATGGCACAGAGGTAGCTGAAGGAAAAGAAACACGAGAATTTAACGGAAAAATGTATGTACTAGAGGAAGCCTATAGGGCAGATTTTGCTTTTATAAAAGCCTGGAAGGGAGATGAGGCGGGTAATCTTATTTTTAAGGGAACTGCAAGAAACTTTAATCCATGTATGTGCGGAGCAGCAAAAGTTACGGTAGTAGAGGTAGAGGAACTAGTTCCTGCGGGAAGCTTGGACCCGAACCAAGTGCATGTTCCTGGAATATTTGTGCAACGTATATTTCAGGGTGAAATGTATGAAAAGAGAATTGAGCAACGAACCGTAAGACAAAGAAAGTAACTCATGTTGGATAAAAATGGAATTGCAAAAAGAATTGCGCAGGAAGTAAAGGATGGGTACTACGTTAACCTAGGAATTGGGATTCCTACTCTGGTTGCCAATTTTGTTAGAGAGGATATAAGTGTAGAATTCCAAAGTGAAAATGGAGTATTAGGCATGGGTCCTTTTCCTTTTGAAGGCGATGAGGATGCAGATATCATCAATGCAGGAAAACAGACGATAACAACCTTACCCGGAGCGTCATTTTTTGATTCTGCCCTAAGTTTCGCCATGATTAGGGGGCAGCATGTAGATCTTACAATTTTAGGAGCTATGGAGGTCTCGCAGAATGGGGATATTGCAAATTGGAAAATTCCAGGAAAAATGGTGAAGGGCATGGGAGGAGCAATGGATTTGGTAGCTTCCGCAGAGCAAATCATCGTAGCAATGATGCATACAAATAGGGCAGGAGAATCTAAATTATTAAAAGCATGTACGCTTCCATTAACCGGTGTTGGCTGCGTAAAGAAAATTGTGACCAATCTTGCGGTAGTTGAAATAACTCCAAAGGGGTTTTTACTATTGGAGAGAGCTCCAGGGGTTACCGTAGATGAAATTATAGCTGCAACTGACGGAACGCTTATTATTAATGGTGAAGTGCCTGAGATGTTATTGGACTAAAATAAATGTCCGTTTTATCGACGAAAAGGAACACTTTTAATTTTTCACAACATTTTAGGATCGGTTGACAACAATAATATGGTTTTGAAAAGCGTTAGCTGCTATATTTACTTTGTATAAAAGCATAACATCCCAAGTATAACCATAAATTTTGCCTAAAATGAACCACATTGCACCAGAGGAAAAAGTACAAGTTTACCGTAATGATTTTTTCAGCGGTTTTATACTATTGACCAAGAAGTTATTTATGCTTTAGTATGCATTAAAGAATTAGTTAAATGAGCGACCGCTACAAGTCGCTCTTTTTTTGTGCCTTTTTGTATCCGAAACATGGCAAGTCTTTTAGGTAAGGCAATAACTACATATATTTTATTAGAGTTTGCAAAGAATTTCTAACGCCTTTTCTAAAGTTGCTTCTTTTTTGGCAAAACAGAATCGAAGTACATTGTGGTCTTCTTGGTTGGTATTGAATGAGGAAATAGGAATACTGGCTACTTGATATTGGGTTATTAATCTTTTCGCGAAAACCTCATCGCCCTCCTTTGTAATTTGTGTATAATCTAGGAGCTGAAAATAAGTGCCTTCCGAAGGTTGGATTTTAAACCTGGAACTTTCCAAACTCTTAAGGAAAAAATCTCTCTTCTGTTGATAGAAACTATTAAGGCCTAAATAGTGCTCCTCATCTTCTAAGTATTCGGCCATAGCTCTTTGAGCAGGATGGTCAACGCAAAAAACAGCAAATTGATGTACTTTTTGAAATTCTTTCATTAATGCTACTGGAGCTGCACAATACCCCAATTTCCATCCTGTAACATGAAAGGTCTTACCAAATGAAGCACAAATAAAGCTTCTATTTGCCAAGTCTGGATACCGGCAAGCGCTTTCATGGTCTTTGCCGTCGAATACAATATGTTCATAGACTTCATCGCTCAATAAAATGATATTGGTAGGCCGTAGAATGTCTTCAAGCTTTTGCATGTCGTCTTTAGACAGAATACGACCGGTTGGATTATGCGGTGTATTTAAAACAACCATTTTGGTTTTTGGTGTAATCAACTTTTTGAATGCTGTCCAGTTAATGGTATACTCTGGGGAGTTGAGCTGTAAGCATACCGGAACACCCCCGTTTAGTTCAATAGCTGGCTCATAACAATCATAAGCTGGCTTTATGACGATTACCTCATCACCAGAGTGGACAAAGGCTGTGATAGCCGTAAAAATAGCCTGAGTGGCACCAACGGTAATGGTTATTTCTGATTCGGGGTGATATTCATGATCGTGTGCTTTAGCAATTTTATGCGCTATGGCCTCACGAAGGCCATAATACCCTTGCATTGGAGCATATTGGTTATATCCTTGACGCATCGCTTGGGCTGCAAGTTCAATAAGTTTAGTATCTGCCCCGAAGTTAGGGAAGCCTTGTGATAGGTCTATAGCATCATGTTTTCGTGCCAAATTTCCCACGGTAGTAAAAATGGTGGTCTGTATATCTGGTAGTTTAGAGGTATAGTGCATTTAAAAAGAAAAATTTATTTTAAAGATAGTTCAGATATTTTGATTTTTTAAATGAGTAATCCCTTCGTCTAAATTGTGGATCAAATTAGCATTCTTTCTCCAAATTTCATTTCTGATTTTAGAGCGTTGGGAAGTGGTATAAAATAGGAGCTCCTCATTACATCTTGGATTAGGATGTGTTCTTTGCGGTTTTCGCTTGACATATCCAAAAATAAAAAATCCCATACATTTATGCATGGGATTTCATATCTATTTTAAACAGTATCGGTTTATCCTTTAACGCTGGCGCTAAGATATTCACGGTTCATACGCGCGATATTCTCCAAAGAGATTCCTTTAGGACACTCAACTTCACATGCTCCCGTATTGGTACAGTTGCCAAAACCTTCGTCATCCATTTGCTTTACCATGCTTAAAACACGATCCGTAGCCTCTACTTGACCTTGTGGTAATAATGCAAATTGAGATACTTTAGCGGATACAAATAGCATAGCAGAAGAGTTTTTACAACTCGCTACACAGGCACCACAACCAATACAAGTGGCAGCATCAAAAGCATGATCTGCATTCTTTTTTTCAATAGGTATTGCGTTTGCATCTTGGGTATTTCCAGACGTGTTTACCGATATAAAACCACCTGCTTGTTGAATACGGTCAAAAGCAGACCTATCTACAATTAAATCTTTAATTACAGGAAAAGCAGTAGCCCTCCATGGTTCTATATAGATGGTATCGCCGTCTTTAAAGCTTCGCATGTGTAATTGACATACTGTTACCATAGAATCTGGTCCGTGCGCTTGCCCATTAACAAACATAGAACAAGAACCGCAGATACCTTCACGACAATCGTGATCAAATGCAACTGGTTCCTCTCCTTTTTCTATGAGGTCTTGATTTAAAACATCTAGCATTTCTAAAAATGACATATCTGGAGACACATCACCAATTGCATAATCAATTATTTTTCCTTTGTCACTAGCGCCTTTTTGACGCCATATTTTCAACGTTAAATTCATAGCTCTTTTTTATTTGTAACTTCTCTCTTTAACTTCTATATTTTCATATACCAAATCTTCTTTGTGTAACACAGCATCTTTTGGTTCTCCTTTATATTCCCAAGCAGAAACAAATTGGAATTCTTTGCGACGCATCGCTTCACCTTCTGGTGTTTGATATTCATCTCTAAAGTGACCTCCAGCAGATTCTTCTCTTACTAATGCGTCTTTAGCAAACAGTTCCCCTAATTCAAGGAAATCTGCTACACGACCTGCTTTGGCTAATTCCTCATTATATTCATCGGCTTTACCAGGAATTTTAACATCCTTCCAGAACTCTTCTCTTAATTCGGCAATTTCAACAATAGCGTCTTTAAGATCTTTTTCATTTCGAGCCATACCACATTTATTCCACATGATTTTTCCTAATTTCTTATGGAAGTAATCTACAGAATGTGTGCCATTATTATTTACCAGCTTATCTATAATTTCAGTGGCACTTTTCTCAGCCTCTTCAAATTCTATTGTCTCAGTAGAAATTGGTCCTGTTCGGATATCATCAGCTAAATAATCACCAATAGTATACGGTAATACAAAATAACCATCAGCTAGACCTTGCATTAGTGCCGATGCTCCTAAACGGTTAGCACCATGATCTGAAAAGTTAGCTTCACCTATTGCATACATTCCTGGAACGGTCGTCATTAAATTATAATCTACCCAAATACCACCCATGGTATAATGAACAGCAGGATAAATCAT